>Ga0187892_10000261_pt1 | contig 140485 bp, 141 predicted proteins | sample MA1701073metaG_FD_139345 | JGI IMG/M metagenome (GOLD analysis project Ga0187892, IMG submission 139345) | Bio-ooze microbial communities from a basaltic lava cave in the Kipuka Kanohina Cave System on the Island of Hawaii, USA - MA170107-3 metaG ...
CCCAAGATCACCACCTGCCAGATCCCAGCCACCGCTCTGTAGTGCAGACCTAGCAGTACCCCAGTGAGTATTATCAATCACTTAACTCGTCTGCACCCCCCGAATCGGCTAAGTCGGGCTAGGCGCGGGTGCGCTCTTGGGGTTCGGCGGGTTCCGGAGCCTCCGTAACCGGGTGCGCATGAACAGCAGCCGCTCGCGGGTATACGCAGAACTGCATCATCTTCAGCCGCAGCGTGGCGCCCGCCTGGAACCTGGCTGCGTCGTGGTGCAGATGAGGCAGTTCGATGCTGATGCCGGTGCCGTTGGTCAATACTTCGGCGCTGGCCCGTACGATGGGCCCGGTGCGCTGAACGGCGGTTACATGCACCTCGATGCCGGGCGAGCCCGGGTCCGCAAGGCGCAGATCGCCGGGGCGTACGTAGAGATCGGCGGGGCCGTCGGGATGGATGATGTCGGTCACCAGCGGTTGCTTGGCGCCGCGGAGGAACACCTTGCGTCCGTGCATTTCGGCGTCGAGCACGTTGGTGCCGCCCAGGAAGTCGAAGACGAACGGCGTGCGCGGGTGCTCGTACACTTCGTCCACGGTGCCGACCTGCTCGAGGCACCCACGGTTCATGATTACCACCCGGTCGGCCAACTCCAGCGCCTCTTCCTGGTCGTGGGTGACGAACACGGTCGTGTAGCCGGTCCGGTCGTGCAGTTCGCGCAGCCAGCGGCGCAGGTCCTTGCGCACCTTAGCGTCGAGCGCACCGAACGGTTCGTCCAAGAGCAGCACGCGCGGTTCGATCGCTAGGGCGCGGGCCAGGGCTACCCGCTGTTTCTGTCCGCCGGACAACTGGTGCGGGTAGCGCCGCTCCAAACCGCCGAGCTGCACCAGGTCCAGCAGCTCGACGGTTTTGCGGCGGATCTGGGCTTCACCCGGCCGCAAGGACCTGGGCTGCACGCGCAGACCGAACGCGATGTTGTCCAGCACGCTCATGTGCTTGAACAGCGCGTAGTGCTGGAACACGAAGCCGACGCGGCGCTCACGCACGGGTTTGCGTGCCATGTTCTCGGTACCGAACAGAATCGCCCCGTAGTCCGGAAATTCAAGCCCGGCGATGACGCGCAGCAAGGTCGTCTTGCCGGAGCCGGACGGACCCAAGAGCGCGATCAGCTCGCCCGACCGGATGTTCAGATTAACGTCCACCAGCGCGGGAAAGCCGGTGAAGCTCTTGTGGATGTGGCGGATTCGAATGTCCATGCGGAGCTCCGTTAATGACGATGCGAGGCCGAAAGCTCGGCGCCGTGCCGTGCTTCGAGGAAGGACTTCAGCGCGAGCGTGATCAAGGCCAGCCCGGCCAAGAGCGAGGCCACGGCGAAGGCCGCGGCGAAGTTATATTCGTTGTAGAGGATTTCCACGTGCAGCGGCATGGTATTGGTCTCGCCGCGGATGTGGCCGCTGACCACGGAGACCGCACCGAACTCGCCCATGGCGCGGGCGTTGCACAGCAGCACGCCGTAAAGCAGGCCCCATTTAATGTTCGGCACCGTGACATACCAGAAGGCCTGCCAGCCATTCGCGCCCAGGGACAGCGCCGCCTGCTCGTCATCCGTGCCCTGCTCCTGCATCAGCGGTATCAGCTCGCGGGCGATGAAGGGAAAGGTCACGAACACCGTGGCCAGCACAATACCCGGCACGGCGAAGATGATGTGGATGTCGTGCGCGGCCAGCCAAGGACCGAACCAGCCCTGCGCGCCGAACATCAGCACGTAGATCAGCCCGGACACCACCGGCGACACCGAAAACGGCAGGTCTATAAGGGTGATGAGGAAGAACTTGCCTCGGAACTCGAACTTGGTGACGGCCCAGGCCGCGGCCACGCCAAAGACAAGATTCAGCGGCACCGCGATGGCGGCGACGGTGAGGGTCAGCCGGATCGCCACCAGCGCGTCGGGTTCTTTCAAGGACTCCCAGTACAGCTTGAGGCCACCGCGCAAGGCCTCCGTAAAGACGGCGATCAGGGGAAGCAGAAGAAACGCCATCAGGAAGGTGAGCGCGCCGGCCGTCAGAATCCAGCGGACCCAAGGCTGCTCGGTGATCACGGCATTGCGCTCTATCAGCGGCTCGAACGGGAGCCGGATCGGATCGCGCAGTGAGTGGTCGATCCGCGGACTCATGCTCCGGCTCCCTGAAGCACAGGATGAGGCAGAGCGGGTTTGACATGGCGCTGGGTCCGGTGGCGGTTGGTCCACGCCTGCAGCGCGTTGATGACCAGCAACAGCGCGAAGGAAATGACCAGCATGGCTGCCGCGACCGCGGTGGCGCCCGCAACATTATACTCCTCCAGCTTGATGACAATGAGCAGCGGCGCGATTTCGGACACATGCGGCAGATTGCCGGCGATGAAGATGACCGAGCCGTATTCGCCGACGCCGCGCGCGAAGGCCAAGGTGAAGCCGGTCAAGAGCGCGGGCAGGATGGCCGGAAAGACAACCCGGCTCACCGTCTGCCAGCGCGTTGCGCCGAGCGAGGCGGCAGCCTCCTCCAGTTCCTTCTCGGCGTCCCTCAGCACCGGCTCCACCGTGCGCACCACGAACGGCAGGCCGATGAAGGTCAGCGCGACGACGATGCCGAGCGGCGTGTAGGCCACCTTGATGCCCAGCGGTTCCAGAAACTGGCCGACCCAGCCGTTGCCCGCGTAGAGCGCCGTCAGGGCGATGCCGGCGACGGCGGTCGGCAGCGCGAAAGGCAGATCAATCGTCGCATCGAACAGCCGCTTGCCCGGAAACTCGTAGCGCACGAATACCCAGGCCACGAGCATGCCGAAGACCAGGTTGATGGCCGCCGCGATCAGCGCCGTTCCGAAGGAAAGCTTCAGCGCCGACAGTACACGAGGCGAACCGAGAATCGGCAAGAGGCCGTCAAGACCGAGCCCGGCCGCGTTGACAAATACCCCAGCGAGCGGGATCAGCACGATCAGGCTGAGGTAGATCATCGTGTAGCCCAGCGTCAGTCCGAACCCCGGGATCGGGGAACGGCTGGGAGACGGGCGCTTCTGGATGGTAGGTGGCATCGCGGTGCTCTCTTACGGCAATGTGAGCACTGCACGTATCGGCGCATCGCTCAGGGGTGCTTGGCGGCCAGGGCGCGAAGATTCAGCGAAAAGGAACTCGGGGAACGGCGCCATGTTGCGCAATCTAGCAGACGATTGCCTATAGCTATAAATAACTATTATGCATAACGTAAGAAGACATCGCCCGCCCCAAACGGCCCCTTACCGGGCGCTGTGCGACTCCCGAATGGACGACTGCCGTCCACCGGGACGGGGATACCATCGCTGAGATCAGGGCTCGGCCGGCCAAAGTGATCTCCCGCGGCCACATCCACCCCGTATTCAGTGGCAGCACGAACTTGCGCCGTGCTCTCAAGGCCATGAACAATGACCTTGGCTCCTGATTCGTGAAGAAGAGACATCAAGGTCATAGCCCGGGCCACCGCCGCCTGAGTGTCCCCGATCGGCAGGCAAGTGCGGTCGAATCTCACGTAATCCGGTTGGAGATCTAAAACGTCTTCGAGAATATGTTCCCTATGGACGCCGGATGTGACGTTCATAGCTAGGCGATAGCCGCGCCGCCGGTAGTTTCTCAGCGCGACCTGCGTTCGGCGGCGTTCATCGGCGTTCCCCGTGCTCGGCGGATCGCTTTGAATCACGATGCGCTCCGGGGTCAGGCCGCAGCGATGCAAGAGACCTTCGAAGTACTCGCCATGATCATGCAGCACCGCCAGGACATGGCGGGCGTGCACGTGTAGAAACAAGCAGGCGTCGTTGTTCGCCTGGCGCAGAAAATTGAGCATATGCACCGTGCGGCACAGCCGATCCAGATATACGATCGCCGCCGCTTCACGGGCGCTCACGAAGGCATCGGGCGCGGGTAGGACCGCGTGGTTCGCACCGATCGCGCGCAAATAGGCTTGATGGCCGGCGGCGACGAGGCGCCCGCTGGAGACGATCGCGACGAGAGGCTGAAACACGCTCGTCAGCCGCAGCGGTCCGAAATACCCCTCGACCGCTCCGCAACGCGAACGAATCGGATCCTCGGGCAGGAAGCGCATAGGCGCTGCCCGCATCTGGTCATTGAAATAATCGATGATCTGACTGATCGGCATGCTGCTCCTCCTACCGCATATGAAAAATCATTGCGGGACACGACACCCGCGTGTCGCGTTTGTGAGGTTCGCTCATGGATTCGAGCGGACCGGCGGCTGCCGGCCCGCTACACTGATCATGCAACCGCCTTCTGATGCTTGTCTCCACGAGCTATCCGCCACTGCTCCGCATGTGCTTGCCGCACCCTGAGAAGGCTACCAGCCGACCCGGCATCCGCGCAACGGCGATTCCCATGGCTCCCCTCACGTTTAGAAAACCCCGGTCCGGGCGGACCGGGGAATTGGTGGAGGCAGGAGCGTATGATCCGGCCGCGCGGCATCGCGGTTGAGCACTTCTAACCGATCCATATCCAATTGTACTTTTTGCCCAGCTCACGCCAATCGGCCAGGTCCTCTGCATCCACACGCGCGCCGATGTACGTTAGGGCCAGCGTGAGAAAGACGCCGAAGCTGCCGGCGAGCAGACCCAAAATAAAGCCCCATATAAAATTAGTCATAATAATTTTTCCTCAGTTTAGATGGGTTAATGATTAGAGCCCTCTATTGCTTTGCTCACTGTCCATGGATCTGGTCGAACACCCCGCCATCGGCGAAGTGGACCTGATTGGCTTTCTTCCAATCGCCCACTATTTCCGCGAGCGTAAACAACGTCAGCTTCGGGAACTGGGAGGCGTATTTGGCCGCCACCTCCGCATCCACCGGCCGGTAAAAGTGCTTGGCGACGATCTCTTGGCCTTCCTTGGTGTAGAGATACTCAAGATAGCCGCGCGCGGCCTCGATCGTGCCGTGCTTGTCCGCGACCTTTTCGACCACGGCGACCGTAGGTTGGGCCAGAATGCTGCTTGGTGGCACGACGATGTCGAACTTATCCGGGCCTAACTCCCTGCCGGCCAGCAGAATCTCATTCTCCCAGTTGATAAGCACATCTCCGATGCCACGTTGGACAAAGGTGGTGGTCGCGCCGCGCGCGGCGGTATCGAGCACCGGCACGTTCTTATAGAGCTTGGCGATGAAGTCTTTGGCCTTGGCTTCGTCACGATTCGATTTCAGCAAGGCGTAACCCCAGGCGCCGAGGTAGTTCCAGCGGGCGGCTCCGGAGGTCTTGGGATTCGGGGTGATCACCGAGACGCCGGGCTTAACGAGGTCATCCCAGTCCTTGATCCCCTTGGGGTTTCCCTTACGCACCAGAAAGGCCATCGTGGAGGTGTAGGGGGAGCTCGAGTCCGGCAAATCGGATTGCCAGTTCTTACGCAGGAGCCCGGATTTCTCCGCGATCGCATCGATGTCGTAGGCGAGCGCCAGGGTCACCACGTCCGCCTCGAGCCCGTCGATCACGGCGCGTGCCTGCTTTCCCGAGCCGCCGTGCGATTGCTGCACGGTCACGGTATCGCCGGTCTTTTCCTGCCAGTGTTTCGCGAACGTGGCGTTGTACTCCTGGTACAACTCGCGTGTCGGATCGTAGGAGACATTGAGCAAACTGATCTCCTTGGCCGAGGATGCTAGCGGGTTGATCAGCGATAACACTAAGGTGGTGACGGTCAGTGCGGTCGCACCTCCTCTTGTAAACATAGTATTTCTCCTTGGTTTTATTGGAATAGATCAAAAAGCGAGTTGGACCCGGCCCAGCACCACTTTCTGGTCGTCGAGGTCGTTGGGTGCTTCAGGCGTGCCGCCCCCGCCGCCGTCAAACATCGTTTGTTCATAGTTCAAAACCAGCTTCACGTTCTGGTTGAGGTACCAGTTCAAGCCAAAAGCGAAGGCCTGCGCCTTCTGAGCCGCCTCAGTGGGATCTGCAAAGGAGTCGTCGCCAGCGTCAAAGGCCTCATCGTCAATACGTAGCTTGAGCTGGAAGGCCCCGTCGGTGGACTTGAGCGCAAACCCGTCCGCCCCAGCCGAGACCGTGGCCGTCTGTTTGGCCTTGTCGGCAAGCTTGGTTTCCTGATCGATCTCGAGCCGCCGCTCGAGCGTCTGCACCTTGAGGTCGAGCTCGTCGATGCGCTGCTGTACCGCGGGCGGAATGGCTTCCTCCGCTGCGAGTGAAGCATGAAAACCCGTGGCGAGCCCGCCGAGGAGCGTGAGCGTGGAGTTTCTCATAGAAATAATTTCCTATTTTTACGAGAACCTCCGGTGGCCCGGTCAGCTTCTGGTTAAATGTCACCTGTATTTACCTCCAGTAAGCTGGTGGGGTTAAGCGGTCGGTTGGGTCAGTTCCGATTTTACTGTCTTGCAGAGGGAGAGGAAGCACGGAACTTTTCCTTGCGCTCGATCTGCACGATTTGTCCGTTATGGACGGTGATCTCCACGGCGCCGTAGTGAAGCCCCTGGAGCGCCAAACGGATGTCCTCAACTGAGAGAGACGGGGTTTGACCGGTCCCAAGGGCAATAGAAATATTCGAGCGATTGCCTTGCATGGTAGAGATCTCTGGTTCAAAGTAACGTGATGCCGTCGTCGGTTCACAGGGCTGCTGCCATTCCGAGCACTGTAGCGCGGAAGATATATTAGGTAAAAGACTATGGTCCTATTTTTATATAGCTATTTAGAATAAATGTTGTTTGGACCGGAGATCCGAGAACGATGGACGCTAGGTAGCCGGCGCTAGCCGCGCAGGTCTGGGCCATCAGGGGAAAGGTCCACTCCTCCGACAGGAGTGAAAAAGTGCGAACCGCTTTCTAAAGTGCTGCCAACGCGCGATCGTAATCCGGCTCGTGGCCGATTTCGGGGACGAGCTGCGCGAATATAACCCGGTCTTTTTCATCCAGGACCACGACAGCCCGCGCCGTGACTCCCGCAAAAGGACCGTCCTCGATCAAAACACCGTAGTCCCGAGCGAAGGCTCGCGAGCGCATCAAAGAGAGTGGGATCACCTTAGTTGTCGCTTCCGCCTTACAAAAGCGCGTCATTGCGAACGGTAGATCCGCCGAGATCATCAAAAAGACCGCATCGCCGTAGCCTTTCGCCGCGTCGTTAAAACGCTTCGTGGACGCGGCACAAACGGGTGTGTCGAGGCTTGGAAAGATATTCAGTAGTTTCTTCTTGCCCTGGTATGTCGCCAAGGTGACATTATTCAGTGCGCCGTCTACTAGGGTGAAATCGGGGGCCTGGCTGCCGATCACCGGTAAATTGCCGTTGGTATGTATCGGGGCGCCCTTGAGGGTAACCGTTGCCATTTATTCACGCTCCTGACTGGTCGTTGCGGTACCTCGCGGCCCACGCGATCTTACCGCAGAGAGATCCCCACTCCGGCGATCTCAAGGCTAGCTCATCAAATCGCTCCGGGCGGTGATGAACTCGTGGTAATCAGTTCTAGTGTTGCTCGTCTTTCAGTCCGTCGGCGTATTCGTCGGGATCCAAAAGACGATTCATCTCATTCATGTCATCTGGTTTGAGCCGAAAGATCCAGCCTTCGCCGTAGGGATCACGGTTGACGATTTCTGGACTTTGATTGAGCGCCTCATTCACCTCCACGATTTCGCCGGACAGCGGACAGTAAAGATCCGATGCCGACTTTACCGATTCCACGACGGCGCATTCCGCCGTGGCCGGATAAGCCCCGCCGACTTCCGGTAACTCTACGAACACCATATCGCCTAAGGCCTGCTGGGCATGATCGGTAATGCCGACCCGCATCGTACCGTCATCGAGTGGTTTTACCCATTCATGGCTGGAGGTGTACTTACGGTCCTCGGGAATATTACTCATGCGTCGCTCGTGTCTCGTTAATTCGGTTCGATTCAATCTGCTCTGCTTGCCGCCCACACAACGCGCCGATTCTTTGCCGTTAAGTTTACTCCCCGCGGTCTTGCCGCGGGATCCTTAGCCATGGGGTTTCCAAAGGGGAGAGGCGCAGCTCTCCCCTTTGGTCGCCCCACGGGGTTCATACCCCGGGGTGGCGAAATCAAATTGATTCTCCCCGGAACAAGCCTTTGCGCCCGTTCCACCGCGAATTCCGCCTGCCTATGATAACGTGAAGATACCACCTTAAACGAACCATTGTAAAAGTGATACGGCATTCGAGCCATGAAAAAACCGGACATCATGCGCATCCTATCGGGGGGCCAGACAGGGGTCGACCGTGCGGCCCTCGATACCGCCCTGGAATTGGGGATCCCCTGCGGAGGCTGGTGCCCGCGCGGGAGGCGTGCGGAAGATGGACGCATTCCGGCACATTACCCTCTACGTGAGCTTGATTCCGACCGCTATGGAGACCGCAGCGAACGCAACGTGCTCGATGCGGACGGGACCCTCATTCTGATACGTGGTGTGATGGACGGTGGCACGGCGCTGACGGCACGATGGGCCGCCCGCAACAGCAAACCCAATATAATTATTGACCTGCAGCATCCACCGGGAGCCGAGGTTATTTACGGGTGGATGGCGGAAAACCGCATCGAGGTGTTAAACGTGGCCGGACCGCGAGAAAGCAAGCAGCCCGGGATTTACACACAGGCTAGGGAGTTTTTGCGCGTTGTCCTTTGTTTCATAAAGAAACAAACAAGCGTTTCGCGATCGTTATGAATCGCTCGCCGCTTTACGGATGAAAAATTCCCATACCCGTCCGCGCTCGTCCCAACGCAGCATCTCGTGTCCACTGCGCACACAAAAGGCCCGCAGGTCCACGACCGCCATGGGATCGGTCGCCAAGACCCGCAGGATTTGCCCAGGTTGAATCCGGTTCAGCTCGACCTTGGTCTTGAGCAACGGCAATGGGCACTTTAAATCCGTTACGTCCAGTACGGCAGTTACCGGCAAAGGCGGCACAATGTCGTTCATGGGATTACTATATAATCAATCCAGAGTTTGCCGCCACCGGGTATGGGCGTCCCCTACCTCGCGATTGGCTTTCCTGTCATGACGGGCGCGCTAGCCGCCCATATGCTGGGCCCATAACCGTTTGCCGTGGCGGGTCATATAACCCTCGTCACTCACCAGTCCCAAATAAATAGCCGCCTGTAGGACGGGTTTCTCATTGGCGTCCTTCAGATAGATTTGCCGTCGCCGTAGCGTTGGTCTATCAGCCGGGAGAGCCGCGCTTCGTCTACCGCTAGAGCTTGTGTCCGTGTCATGGGACTCTCCGCGTCACAGAAGATCAGTGTATGAATTCGTCGGGGACTTTCATCAAACTGGGGTCGTCACGGAGTAACGACATGGGCACGATGTCTGAGAAATCATCCAGGGACCAGTTAACGAGCGTGTCTTCCCGGCTTACGTGTTGGACCTGAAGAGACTCCATCTCTCCGAAGCGTTCAGTCAGATTGGCCATTGTGGTTCTCTCTAATATGGTCGAGGCTTCTTGTGCTCTCATAGGGATTCACGCTATTTGCGTGCCAGGAGCATGTCCGTGTCGCCAAACCTCAGCTAAGCTATTCATCTGGCGGGACACTTGGCAAGTAAGATAAAGGAGGAAAACTAGACAAAGACGAAAAGGACTGTCGGATGAAATGGCGTGGCCGATGGGTCGAGCGATCCGACCAACCGTCGACAACTCCCGCAGTATTTCGCGGGTCATGCCGCGAAGAACCGCGCATGCAGCGGGCGTGAAAGTACGCGAAATGGCGCGCGCGACGGCTTTCGACACGGGCGCCAATCGCGCGGAGCGCAGTTCAACCTTTGTGCGCCCCCTTGATCATCGCCCGCACCGGTGGGCTATCTTTAGTGGCAAGTAAGGCCCGAACTGCCGCAGGCTCTCCGCGCGCAATGACAGGCTCCAGGATCGGCGCAAGGGATTTCAAAACCTGCACCGGTAGCGCGCTCGTAAAGCGATAACGCGCCGCTTCCGGGCCCGACACAAACGCGGTGATGGCGCCGAAAAACCGTTCGCCAAGCGTAAAGGCAAAGGTCGCCGTGCGGTTTAGAACGCGCGACTCGATCAGGCGTCCGCCCGCGCCATAAACGTCTCGGCGATGATCGCCGGTGCCGGTCTTGCCAGCGACAATCAATGGCATGCCGTGAGGATCTTTAATTGCCCCTTTAAGCCTCTGCGCCGTGCCGTTCTCAACCACATCGAGGAGCGCGGCGCGCGCCGCGGCCGCGACCTCGGGCGCAAGCACCGCTTGTCCGTGCGCAAGCGGCCGCTCGATAACTGTCTCATAAGGCGTGCTCGCCGCGAAGTGCAGAGATTCGAACCGGACCGCCGGATAGCGCACGCCCTCATTAAGCAGGATCCCAACGAGCTCCGCCAGCGCCCCGGGACGATCCGCGGAGGCGCCAATAGCGCAAGCATAAGAAGGCGTGAGGGTCTCAAATGGATATCCAAGGCGTTGCCACGCGCTATGAATGTCTCCGAAAGCCTCTATTTCGAGCAAGCCTTTGATGCGTTTGTCCTGAGCATGCTTACGGCGGGTCTTAAACAGCCATTGATACACCTCCTGGCGTTGTTGCGTGCTCGCCGCAACGACATCTGCGAAGGGGGCGGCGGGGTGCGCTATGAGGTAAGTCACCAGCCAGAGCTCCAGCGGATGGATGTGGGCTAGATAACCGCGGTCGTGCAGATTGTAGCGTTCGGGAGAATACCTATCATAGAGGTCCTTGATCTTGGGCTCCGAAAGGTGAGCAGCATCGACGCGTTGACGCAGGTATCCGGTAAACGCGCGCAAGGTGCGGTCGGGAAAAACCGAGCGATAGACGGTGGCCAGACGCACCGCGGTAGGGTAGACGCTCTCGGCCAGCAAGTTCATCACTTGGCCCGGTTTCTTGCCCCGGTACTTCGCATAGAAGCGGCGCAGAAACGCTTGACCTTCCTGATCGGCGAAACGCTCAAGATACTTGCGGCGCCACTCGCTGTCGGCGAATTCGGTCTTACGTCCCACGCTCCCGGGTTTGTACAGATGGTAATACACGATGTCGCGCATTATGCGGATAAAAACAAGATTTACGGAATCGCGCAGTCCCTCCCGGACGGACAGGACCTTGCCATTATCGGCGCCGTTGAAGTTTACGAAACTATGCAGCCCTCCGCCCGTGAAGAATTGTTCCCCGGGGTTGGCCGAATACCGCCGTTCCAAAGCGGCGTCCAGTAGCGCGGAGAGCGTCATGTGCGGGTTTGATCGCAACTGGTCGACCACCCACCGCGATAGGTGGTCGCGCGCATGAACGTCGGGCTTATTGAGTTCCTTGAGCTTGCCGCCCGCGTAGCGCCGATGCACCTCGGCCACGATCTCGAGATAATGCACCAGAGTGCGCAGCTTGGCGGTCGATCCGAGATCCAGTCGCACGCCCTCGTTGATGTCGAGCGGGTTTGCGTAACTATCGGTCTGCACCCGGAGCAGATTTCCCTTCAGGCTGCGTTCGTATAGGGTCATGCTATACACCACACGGCTTAAATCGTTGCCTTCGCCAAACAAGCGAAACCCAACGAGCCCCGCGGCGTGGGCGTGTTCCATAACAGAAAGATTTCGCAAAGCGTGCGTCACGGCCTGCTGCGCTGATTTATCGATGGTGCTTTTCGCGCTCAGATCCAGCCGATCCAGATCGTACAAGCGCGAGACACCCAATGCCTGGGCTAAACGAGAGCGCAGCACGGTCTCGGTTTTATGATCGGCAAACTTTCGTTGCGCTTGCTCCACGGGTCCGTGGCGCGGCACGTTGCGTCTGTTGAGCGCGGCATCACGCAAAGCGACTGGGATGATGCCATCAGTCGCGAGGAGCCGCAGGTAGCTGTCGGTTAACCGTTGCAACGCCTTATGACCGCGCCCGAGGAAGTACGCTGGACGCCGCTGAGCCAATAGCAGCGACAGCGTGTCGCGGTAAGCTGCTGCCCGCTCCGCGAGCCCAGCGCCGCCGATACCTTCCTCGCGCAACAGATCGTTCACCGCCGAAAAATCTTGGCCATACCAAACCCACAGGCCATCGCCGAGGCCGTTAACCTCGCCGTAACCGCGGGCGGCCGCGAGTGGGATGGTATTCACATAGGCAAGCGCGATCCCGCGCCGAGACTCGAAGGTGTCGGGACTCTGGAGGTAAGCGCGCAACGAGGCGCTCGCCATCTGCCGTAACTTGTCCCCGACAGAAGCTGTCTGGCCGCCCGGCGAATGACGGTATTTCTCCAGTTGCGTGGCCAGCGTGCTGCCCCCGGTGACATGGATATTGGCGCCCAGTTTTTCTGCCAGTCCTTCGAGCACCGCCCGTCCGAAGCGGTCCCATTCTATCGCCGGATTCTTATGGCGCTTGTTCTCATCCAGCAGTTCCCGGTTCTCGATGTAAAGCAAGGTGTGCAGAACAAGCGGTGGAATCGACGCGAAGTCCGTGTAGACGCGCGCCGGGTAGATCGCTTTGAAAAGGAGGCGATCGTCACGATCGAAGATCCGGAGCCCCCCCTGGGTTTTTTCCCGGTACGCGGTAAACAATCCGGCGTCGACCACCCGCTCCAGCATGGGCGAGAAGCGTGCCTGACTTTTGATCTCGTAACCGGACTGCCGCAGACGCTTAGCAAAGGCCGGGAGGCCGACATAACCGAGTCGCAAATCATAGGGTCCGGTCTCGGGAAATCGAATTTGCGCGCTCGATCCCGGTTCCAGGGTATAGGTCAGTTGCGTACCTAAGGACGAAAGATAGCGGGATTGGAGCGCCGACGAATCCATTTCCTGCATAAGGAAATGCGCCCCGACGGTTACGAGCACGGCCACCGCGCTCCAGGACAAGATCCTCACCAATATCTTACGTGCCCTAAGCGTCATGGCGCGGTTTTATCTATTTTCTTTAACGCGCCGGGATACGCAACCGCTGTCCGGGTCGGATGATGCCCAGGCGCCCGATATCGTTCATAGCCATAAGATCCTTCAACGGTACGTTATATCGGCTTGCGACCAAAGAGCACGATTCGCCTTTGCGCACGATATGGGTACGGTCCTTAGACCGCTTCCGCCGCGGCATTGTTTCGGTGGGGCTCGGCGAAAACGTCATCGGGTTGTAGACCAAACCCGCGCGCAGGAATTCTCCGCTCGGGCGAATGAACTCCCGGCCCGCCGGCGATACAGATTCCGCGTAAGTCCCTGCACTCGCAACCCGAGTCCCGCGCGGCAACCAGATCTCAGAACCGGTCGGGAGGGAAACGAGTCCGCGCGCCGCCTTCCTTGTCCAGGCCGGGTTAAGATCCACGAGCAGCTCGCGGTGGACGCCGTAACTCGTTGCTAGTCGCGTGAGAGGAAGCGTTTGTTTCAACCGGAAACGTTGATGGTCTAGGGGGCGCTGGTAGCGCACCCCTTCGGGGAAATAGCGCCGTTCAGCATCAAGGATGGAACGGACAGCCAGAAATTCCGCGTAAAAGTTACGTGAGGAAAATCCAAAGGTCTTGCCGCGGTAGCTCCGGACGATACGACCGAAGTCACGCCCGAACTGCCGTTGAGCGCGAACCATCCCGCCCACGCCGTGGTTATAAGAAGTGATGGCGAGGGCCCAGTCGCCGAGATCATCGTAGGCGTTCCGCAAGTAGCGCGCAGCGGCATGCGCGGCCAGGATAGGGTCGAAGCGTTCATCGACCGCACTGTTCATGCGGAGGAACCGCCGGCCGGTCTCCGGCATAAACTGCCAAATCCCGGCGGCGCCCGCCGAGGAGCGTGCGTTGTTAACGAACGACGATTCAATGTGGGGTAGGAGCGCGAGATCCTCGGGCAACGCCGCGTCGCGGAATATATCGCGCATGAGCCGATCGTAGCGGCCGCTGATCTCCAGACCTTTCAGGAACCGCTCGCGCATACCGCGCTGAGTCCGTACCCGGGAGTGCGCGCCCGCCAGGACATGCGTGCCGGTGCTGTGACCGATCACACCGAGCAGACGCTGCTGTTCTTTGTTCAAGCCCACCCTAAACTTGACCCGGCGCGCCAGCTCCCGCAATTCGCGCTCCAAGGATAGTTTTCGGGCACGCACGTAGGCTTGTTGGCGTGGGTTCTGCGCGTCCGCCACCGGCCCTGGAAGTTCAACGATGTCGTAGACGCCTAGGTTTTCGGTATCGTGCAAAACGACCTGGTCGCCTCGCCAAACGGCGAACACCCGCCGCCAAAAATCCACCGCATTTCGCAGTTCCGGCGGCTGGGGGAACGGGTCGCCAATGCTCCTGGAAGCGGTGTCAGCCCGCGGGCTGGCCGTGGAAGCCGCCGGAATCAAAGTTCCCAAGGCTAGAAACAGTCCGCCGAGTAATGTCTGGAATGGAATCGCTGCAGTCTTGGTCATGATTAGTTAGTCTCCCGATGCGCATAGACAGCAAAAGCCGTGCACAAAAACCCCAGCTCGAGCGGAGCTGATCGGGGCACCGCAGTTGCTATTAAACAGCGATTAAGCAGCCGATGGAAGTGGGCTCCGCAGAACTTCTTTGAGTGTTGCGCGAAGCAACTGCCGTAGCGGCTTCCAGCCGCTGCGGACATGCGTTTGGTTGACTTCTAGTTCGATCCCGAGATAAGCGCTAGAAGGGAACCGGTCGCGGAGGTATGCCGTAAAGCCGTCCGCCGTACCGCGATAAGGGTGATTTAGCCGTAGCGTAAGCTCAGGCGCCGCCCTGCAAAGGGCCCGGCGCCACGCGCCGCAGAGCGTTCGTTCCAACGCCCGCCGGGGATCGTAAAGAAGCCCTATATCGGCATGCCGTACCTGCCCGTCCAAAACCGGCGTGAAGCTATGGACGGAAAGGTGCAAGACCGTGCGGCCTCGGCGGGCGCGGCGCGCGATCCAATTTTCCACCGCGTTCCGGTACGGCAGGTAATAGTTCGCGGCGAGCCTCCGCAGGTCGTTCTCGTTAGAGGCACGCGAGATCGCGGAGTACAACTTCACGTGATGTAAGGAGCGATTCAGATCGATTAGGAGCCTAGTTACGCTCCCGGCGAAGAGCGGTGCTTCCAACGCCATAGCAAGCTCGCGCGCGAGCCGTAGCGCGCCGAGATCGGATCCGCGATGAGTTTTGAGCACTGCTTCCTGACCACGAAATAACGCACGGTAGCGGGACGGCACGCGGCGGCTCGCGTGCTCGCAGGTGACAATAACGCAATTAATCGAGGCCAAGGAACTGGCGTCCCTCGGCCAGGCAGCGGCAAAGCTCGGCGTAAACCGCGATGAGGCGCGAGCGGCTCGGCTTCTTACCCGCGGCGCGCAGCAGGCGCCGCGCGAGCGGGCCCGAGCGCAGGATTGTCGAGAGGGGCGTGCGCCACGTCTCGCCCGCGGGCGCCGCCTCGATCAGATGATGCCAGAGATCCCGCGCCTCGCAACGCCGTTCCGGAAACTTCACCACCCGCAGGAAGCGCGTATTGTCGATGACCGCCTGTTCGCCGCTACGCGCGGTTTCCAGCAGGATAGCCTCAAGCTCCTCGGTCGTAAGCGTTTGTTGTGCCTTGAGATCGCCCCACTCTTCGGCGGCGAGGCGTTGCAACGCGCTCACGATCGCGGCCAGGACCGCCAAGTCCGCCAGCGAACATTCCTGAATATCGAGGACTCGGATTTCAATCGCCGAACGGTCGAAACGCGCGATGGCGCCGCGCGAATTTAGCCACTCGTGCCGCAGAATGCTTTCCGGATCGAAGGGCGCGATATCGCGGTACATGGGACCGAGGATCCCGGCCTCGTAATCTCCGCGGCTCGACACGGTCTCGGGGATCACGCGCCCGGTGATCGAGGGGATCTTGCGCGCGTTTAACCGATAGGCTTCGAGCCGGTAGTCGAGCATGCCGGTGAATTGTCCTGCGACGATAGGCGAGCTTGCGGCGAGGGCAGGCAACACCGGGAGCAGCACGCGAATGGCGGCATGCAACCGGGCGAACTCGGCATCGCCCGCGAACGGCAGGTTAAGATGCACGCTTTGCAGATTCGACCACCCATGTTCCCGGCAGCCAAAGATCCGATCGTAGGCTTCGTAGACGGGGTTATACTCGTGTGGCCAAAGCCGGGTGTCACTGCGCGGATCCATCCAGGGATGCATCGCCCCGGGCATCAGACAGGCTTCATGCGGCGCGAGTAACGCGTTGATGCGCGTGATGTCGCGTTGGAACAACCCCGCCAAGGGCTCGAGCGCGCCGGCCGGCCCATTGGTCTTGATCTCGATAACATGCAGGACCATCTCATTGGACCAGGCAAGCTCTCCTTGCTCGGCCTCGGATCGATAATCGCCGGCCACGGCATGGATAAGCTTATCGGCGATTGCTAACACATCCAAGCTTGCAGAATCGACGATCATGTACTCGAGCTCGATCCCGTAGCCAGCGAATAAGGACAGCGGGCTTGCGCTCGCCGCGATCATCGTTCGTGCTTGGCTTGCTTATGTTCCACGATCCGCCTTAAGAATATCCCCATGATCTCGCGATAAAGGCCGTCGCGCAGCACGGCGTCCTCGTATCCGGCGTCGATATTCGGGTTGTCGTTGACCTCGATCACGCAGCAGCGCCGCCCAATTTGCTTGATATCGACACCGTAGAGCCCGTCCCCAATGAGATCCGCCGCCTTCAACGCCGCGCGGATCACCTCCTCGGGGGTTTCACCCACGCTCAGCGTCTGCACGCTCCCCTCACCGCCGATCTGCCCGGAATCATCGCGTTTGATGATCTGCCAGTGGCGGCGGACCATGAAGTATTTGCAGACGTAGAGCGCGCGGCGATCGCAGATCCCCACGCGCCAATCGAACTCCGTGGGCAGAAATTCCTGCGCCACGACCAGCTCGGATTTTTCCAAAAGCTGGATCACCGTGGGCTCGAGATCCTGTAGATTCTCGATCTTCACGACCCCGTGCGAGAACGAGCTGTCGGGCTGTTTCACGACGCACGGCAACCCGAGCGTGGCGGCGATTTGATCGATGTTGTCGCGGTGAACGACGAGCGTCTTGGGCGTGGGGACGCCGTGACGCAAGAGCAGCTCGGCCAGGTAGACTTTGTTGGTGCATTTTAGGATGGAGTCCGGATCATCGATTACAACCAAGCCCTCGGCGGCCGCGCGCCGGGCGAAGCGATAGGTATAGTGATTGACCGCCGTGGTGTCGCGTATCAACAAGGCGTCGAATTCCGCGAGCCGTCCTATATCGTCCTTGGTAATGATTTCGACATCGAGCCCCACGGCTTCCGCGGCCTTCTCGAAGCGCTGCAGGGCCTTGGCATCGGAAGCGCCTCGGGGCTCGCTAGGGGTATGGAGGATCGCCAAGGCGTAGCGTGGCACCGTGCGCTTGCGCACGCGACGTTTCTGTCCGGAGAAGTAGTTCGTGGCCGCGGCGACCACGAAGTCATGATCCTCGGGGGGAATTTCGCTGGCAGCGATCGGGCGCACGTTTTTGAGCCGCCATTCGTGGTCGCGGACGAACTGGGCACGCAGGGCCGGCGCCTCGAACAGGTTGAAAAGCTGCCGGCTCAGGGTTTCATAGCGCCCCTGAGGACTCTGTCCGAAATAGATGCTGAGCGTGAACTCCTCGCTGCTGAAGGGCGTAAGCGCGCGCTTTATCGTATCGTCCAGATCCTCGGCCAGCAAGCGGATGATATTCTGCGACTTGAGATCCTCGATGGTGTTGACGTTCGGGAGCGGTTTGTGGCCGCGGGCCGCGGCCAGCAGCGAGACGTAGTAGCCGACGCTCTGGTAACGGTAGGATTTGCAAAGGTTGAAGACCTTGGCGCTGCGGTCCACGCTGTAGTTGGAATCGCTCAGGTAGGCACGGGCCGGAACGACCTCCACCCCCGGAATGTGCAAGGGCCAATCCCGAGGATTATTGACAACGATAAGAATAGACATCGAAGGGTCGTGTCACTGCGCTTGGGAGCGCGGTCGGATAATGAGCACATTGGCGTCGTAGGTGAGGATCCCCAGGAGCACGGAGCAGATGACTCGGTCGACATCGATCGCATAGAGATGGGTGTCGGAGAATGGGTTCGGCAGCAAGGGATCGGAGACCAGTACCGTGCGCTCGGCCGGATTGTATCCGGACAGTATCACGAAATGGCCGGAGGGCTCGCCGCGGATATCGTCGGGCGTGTCCTTGGGCCCGTACTCGCGCATGCTGCGATAGAGATAGGTCGCGCTCAAGGAGGTGAGGATCGGTATGGAGCGGCCAAGATACTCGCGGATCAAGCGCCGCGTCAGGTCGGTAAAGCGCAACTGCCCGCCGAGGCCGAGGAATTCCAAGTAGCCACGGGAAGCGATTTGTAATTTCTCCTGGGTTTTATACCGCATCTGTTGGCGCAGACGCTCACTCACATCGGCGCCGGGTGCCTTAAACCAGGTGGGATCGAAGACTTGCAGGTTATAGGTGTAGATGGTTGCGGCATAGCCCCGGCGCAAGGCATCGCAGGCGAGGAAGACAGCTAGCGTACCGCCGGTGTCGAGGCACTGCGTACGTTCGATCACGGCGCGCAGACTGTCCTTGCCGCCGTAGAATTGATACACGGCGTGCAGGCAGGTCGGACCGCAGGTGGCCTCGTCGGGTTGCGGCTGCATGATGATGGGCAGCCGCGTTTCGGCCGGGAGCGTCATCCAAACCTATCCAAACATGTTTGAAATTTCGGATACACCTCCAAAGTCCCTGTCCTTCCTGGATAGGCATCGTCTTTTCTCCCTCTCCCACAGGGAGAGGGTTGGGGTGAGGGGATCAAAATCATCGACGAAAGTGTTCGATTTGATTCCCCTCATCCTAACCTTCTCCCGGAGGGAGAAGGGACTTGCAGATTTGTCGAAGTCATTCTGTATGACATTGGCTGAGTTAGAATCTAGAGGTAAAAGCGGTCATCTCAATCCCACTCACGGGCGCCTGAACCGGAAGGAAATGCTCGTTTTCAATACGCACATGGTAGCGAGATCCACCCCCGCCTTTTCGTCGGCCAAATGCGGATGTCCTCCGCCGCTGATGTCTTGCATCGCCATAAACGCCTTGTCCTCGCTGTCATACACGACCGCCGGTCGGTACTTCCGCGACCAGACCAACCGATTTCGGTATTGATCGAGCGCGACGAACATGCGATCGCCGTGATCCTCGGTTAGAACGGCGATGGCATAGGACGCGAGTAGCGGGCTATCGATTTTCTTTTTGCTTATCATTTTTTGGCTGTGCGGGCTCGCTGGTATGGTGTCGTCGCATATTATACGGTTTGAGCATTGCTAAAAACCCATTGTGAACGCTCATGATTCCACTACGCGATGATAACCCGGCCGCCCTCGCCCCGCTGGTGACGGTGGCTCTCATCGGCGCCTGCACGTTGATCTTTCTGTGGCAGAGTACCTTGGATCCCGAAGCTTATGAGCAGGCCGTTTATGGCTTAGGGTTTATCCCCGCCTTATTCTTCACGGACATTGAATTAGCACCGGAGCTGGTGATGGCGCCGGCGTGGTTCACGGTCTTTTCGTCCATGTTCCTGCATGGCGGTTTCATGCACCTCATCGGCAACATGCTGTACCTGTGGATCTTCGGCAACAATGTCGAAGCCTCCATGGGGCATGGGCGCTTCGTTGTGTTCTACCTTGCGTGCGGTGTGATCGCGGCGCTTGGCCAGTCCTTGCTCAACCCAGAAAGCAAGATCCCCATGATCGGCGCCAGTGGCGCCATCTCGGGCGTGCTTGGCGCTTATCTGTTGCTCTTCCCGCGTGCCCAAGTCGTGGTTCTAATACCTTTCGGCTTTCTCTCGCTCATGCGCCTGCCCGCGTTGTGGGTTCTGGGCCTATGGTTTGGCATGCAGTTACTCTATTCGGCACTCGCCGGCGCGGACCAAGGGGGCGTGGCGTTTGCCGCGCATGCGAGCGGCTTTGTCGCGGGAATGGCGCTGATCCCATTCTTCAAGTATCCCCACGTGCGGCTGTATCGGCCGACAGGCAATCGCAGATACTGAAGAGTGGTTTACCTGGACGGCGTTGGCGTTTCCTCCTCGCCAATACCATAACGGATGTAAACCATGTGCCCGGTTTGTTTTGTAAAGGATCATACCGGTTTGTACCCATCCTAACCTTCTCCCTGAGGGAGAAGGGACTTGCAGATTTGTCGAAGTCATTCTGTATAACATTGGCTGAGCTCGTAGATGTGCCAACGAAAGGAGGCGCATCGTTCGCGATTGATGGGCTTCGTGACCTCAGCCCCGACTACGAGCTCTTCCCCGCCTCTCAGCCGCCGGTAGCTTGTTTCAGGTCCACCGTGAGACTATATTTGAGTTGTCATGAGCACCCTCCCCAAGCCTCATCGTTGGACGCGCGAGCAATATGAGCGTGTAGTGCGGCTCGGGGGCTTCGAGCCCGACCAACGCCTGGAGTTGATCGACGGGGAGATCGTGGATATGGCGCCTCAGAACGAACCGCACGCGGTGGCCCTCTCCCTCCTGCACGACGCCTTGCGCCGTGCGTACGGAGACGGCTATGTCGTCCGCATCCAATCTCCCGTAGCCCTGGACGCCGGCTCGGTACCGGAGCCCGATCTCGCGATCGTCCCGGGCCGGCCGCGGGACTTCCTCACGAGCCACCCGAGCAACGCCGTGCTCCTCGTGGAGATCGCCGACACCACGCTCGCCTACGACCGTTCCACAAAACGGGTGCTGTATGCCCGGAATGGGGTCCCGGAATACTGGCTGGTCAACCTCATCCAAGGCGTGCTCGAGGTCTACCGGAACCCGCAAGGCTCAGATTATCTTGAGCACCGTATTGTAAAAATGGGTGAAACGCTTGTGCCGAGCGGGGCGAGCTGGGCGGTCGCGGTCGCCGATCTCCTGCCTTGAGGACCGTAGGGCGGATGCCCGTCAGGGCGATCCGCCGCATGGCGAATCGTTCGGCGGAACCACCTTCGGTGTTCCACCCTACGAGAGCTGACCGGAGCTGACCCCCATTGCGGGTGTGAATGACATGCCTCTTTAAGGGGCATCGGCCCGCCAAAACCGTCTCCTCTCTTTACGGTAGAGCTCTGGAGCGTGGCGGGCGCCAGGGCCGAAGCGAAACCGAATCGCGCCTTCCTCCGCGCTGAGCAATGGGATGGCGCCGCCCGCCCGATAGTCGCGCAGGACATTGGCATCAGGAAAGCGATAGCGGTTGCGGTAGCCCACGGCGAAAAGCACGTAGTCGGGGGCGACCGCATCGATAAAGAGTACCGTGGACGAGGTTTTACTCCCATGATGGGGGGCCACCAAGATGTCCGCCTTTAAGCTCTCCCGGTGTTGCTTTAGTAACTCGTGTTCCGCCTCGGCCTCGATATCGCCCGGCAGCAATACGGACCTGTCCCCGAGGGATACTTTGAGGATACAGGAATGGTTGTTGTCGGAACCGTTTGCATCGAACGCGGGATGCAGCACCGAAAAGTTTGCCTCGCCCCAGCGCCAGTGCTGACCGTCTCGACACACCGAGACCCGCCGGCCGCCGATAGGGCCATTCGCGAGAATTCGTCCCACCGGGACTTCCGCCAGCAGACTGCCGAGCCCGCCCGTGTGATCACTGTCGCCGTGGCTGATGACGAGCGTATCGACATGCTCGATGCCATGTTGCCTGAGGTAGGGGACCAACACCGCGCGGCCGGCGTCGAAGCGCTCGTTGAACCTCGGCCCGGTGTCGTATACCAAGGTGCGGTCGCGCGTTTGCACGACCGCGGAAAGACCCTGTCCGACATCCAGCAAGGTGAACCAAAGCTCTCCTTCTTTCGGGCGCGGCGGCGGCGTGATCAGGAGCGGGAGCAACCACACGAGCCCGAGCCAACGGGCCGGAATGCCGCGCGGCGCGAGCACGATCAAAACTCCGATAAACGCCGCCCCGCCGATCCAAGGCACCGGAACGGCCCGCACCCAGGTGGCATGGTCGAGCTCCGATAGATACTGTAAATAAACCCAAAGCCCCTCCAGGTTTTTTAGCGCCAGATTCAGCAAGGCGATCCCCGCCCACTCCCAGACAAAGCACAAGGCCGTGCCGGCCAAGGCCAACGGCGCCGCCACCACGCTCACCCACGGCACCGCGAGGACATTCGCGACCGGACCCACGATGGGATTCTGGCCGAAGATGAGCAACAGCACCGGGGTCAAGCCGATCGCCACCACCATATGCAGGCGCGCGATCCGCCACCAGAGGCCGGAAGGCGCGACCCTCCCGCCCATCCCATAAAGGATCAAGGCGACTGCCCCGAAGGACAGCCAGAAGCCCGGCGCCAGCACGCTGAACGGGTCTAAGATCAACACCAGCAAAAGCGCGATGAACCATAGGTCAATGGTTTTGAACAAGCGGTTTGCGATGATCCCGTACATCAATACCGCGACCATGATGCAGGAACGCTGCGTGGGCACCGAAAAGCCCGCGAGACCCGAGTATACGAGCGCGGCCAGCGTTCCCGAGAGCGCGCCGACGCGCGGAGCGGCCAGGTACAGGACGGTAAATCCCGGCAGGGACCAGAGCCAGCGGCCCACCCAAAAGCCAAGGAGCGCGATGAGCCCGATGTGCAGGCCGGAGATCGAGACCAAATGCGAGGTGCCGGTGCGGTTGAAGACCTGCCATTGTTCCGCGCCGATGGCATCCTGCGTCCCGATCACCAGGGCCGTCAACACATTGCCCTGGGATGACTGCCGCGCCACGCCCGCGAGCTTCAGCGCCAGCCGCTGGCGCAAGCGATCGACCAGGGCGCCGCGAGCGGTCTCCAAACGCCGGTTTCGGGGGCTGTCGATCACGTGACCGACCGCGCGGATGCGGTGCTGAAACAACCAGCCTTCATAATCGAAGCCGCCGGGATTCATGAATCCGTGCGGACGTTTCAGTTTCACCGCGAATCGCCAGGTCTCCCCGGGAACGAGGATGCGCTCCCGGCCGTACCAGCTCAGGCGCACGCGCCCGGGCGAGAGCCATTCCCGACCCAATCCGGTCACCGCGGCCACGTCCACATCGAAGTTGAGCGCACGCTCATAGGCACGCGGAAGACCGGCTACGGATCCCTCGATGACGAGGGGCTCGCCTTCGAGCGCCGGCGGTAGCCCGGCGGCGAGGATCCAGGACCCCCGGAGCAAGGCCCAGGCAAACCCCAGCGCAAACCACGCCGGAACGCGCAGGGAATGAAACCGGATTGACACGACGAGCAGCGGCAAAGCGGCCGCGCCCAAGCTTGTATCGGGCAGATCGGGAAAGGCGTGTAGCGCTAAGACGCCGAGCAGAAAAGCTAGCGTTGCGTTACGCACGTGACGTCTTCCTTGACGACGAGAATCCACACAATCACTATACCGCGAGCGTCGCGGCCGGCGCGCCGGGAATCAACGGCATCTCAACGGAGATCAGCAAGGTGCATCCCAAGGAATTCTTTAAGCGTTACCAGCCCGCCAAGCATAAGCTCTCCGGTAACCGTTTCGTCAGCTTTCTCGGCCATCGCTTGCATGATCCGAGCTTATGGCATATTAACCGCCGCTCCGCGTCCTGGGCCGTCGCCACCGGTCTATTCATCGCCTTCATCCCGTTGCCCGTCCACACCCCGCTCGCGGCCGTCTCCGCCGTCGCGTTGCGCGTGAACCTCCCGGTCCTGGTCCTGTCTTCCTGGGCAACGAATCCTGTCACTGTCGTTCCTTTTAGCGTGATTGCCTATAAGATAGGCGCCTGGTTGCTGGGCCTGCCGCCCCTCAACGCGGATTTCGACCCGACCATCGACTGGGTCACAAACGTGCTCGTCCAAAGTTGGGCGCCTTTCGCGCTCGGGTGTCTACTTCTCGGAGCCGCCAGCGCCGTGGTCGGCTATTTTTGCGTTCAGTTCCTGTGGCGGCTGCACCTCCTCCGGCGTCTGAAAGCGCGCCGCAACCAACGCCGCCAGACCGACTATTGAGCGTTTTCCAAGCGCCCCTCGGTCAGGTGCAGCACGCGGTTCATGCGCCGGGCCAAGCGCATATCGTGGGTCACGATCACCAGGGTCGCGCCGTAGGCCTGGTTAAGCTCAAGCATGACCTCGAACACCTGCTGCGCCGTATGTTCGTCGAGATTCCCTGTCGGCTCATCGGCTAAAACACAGGTGGGGCGCGTCACCAGCGCGCGCGCCACCGCCGCCCGCTGACGCTCCCCGCCCGACAGCTCCCCCGGTTTGTGCTGCAAGCGCTGGCCTAGCCCCACGGCTTGGAGTATTTCGGCCGCTCGTGCCTTGGCATCGCGCGGCCTCGCCCCGGCGATTAAGACCGGCATGGAGACGTTCTCGAGGGCCGTGAACTCGGACAGCAAGTGATGGAACTGGTACACGAACCCCAGCGCGCGATTTCGCAACAAGCCGCGTTCGGTTTCGCTCAGGGCACTCATCGGCGCACCCGAAACCTCGACCGTGCCGGCCGTGGGCAGATCCAAACCCCCGAGCAGGTGCAGTAAGGTGCTCTTACCGGAACCGGAGGCGCCGACGATCGCGATCAATTCACCGGCCTCGACCGCCAGATCGATGCCTTTGAGCACGTGGACATCGAGCCCACCCTCGGAAAACGATTTCTGCAGCCCGCGGCACGAGAGCACCACCCCGTTATTCATAACGCAAGACCTCGGCGGGTTGGGTCCGGGAGGCGCGCCAGGCGGGGTACAAGGTGCTCAAGAGGCAGAGGGTGAAGGCGATCACGGTGATGCGGATGACATCCGGCCAGCGCATATCGGAGGGCAACTCGCTGATGTAGTAGATATCGGGGGGCAGAAACTGCGTTTGAAAGAGCCGCTCGATCGCCGGGACCAAGGTATCGACGTGCGTCGCCAACTGCACCCCGCCCAGCAGCCCGAGCAAGGTCCCGACAAAGCCGATCACCGTCCCTTGCACGATGAAGATCGACATGATGCCCCTCGGTGTCAGGCCGAGGGTGCGCAGTATGGCAACATCGGCGGCTTTGTCGGTGACCACCATGACCAGGGTCGAAATAATATTGAAGGCCGCGACCGCCACGATCAGCATCAGAATCACGTACATCACGATCTTCTCGGTCTTCAGCGCTTGGAAGAAATTGACATGTTGCTGGGTCCAGTCCACGGCCGCGTAGTGTTCGGGTAAGCTGCGGATGAGCTCGCGGCTGATGCGTGGCGCGGCAAACATATCATCGACCTTGATGCGGATCCCGCTCACGCCGTCCTGGATCCGGAACAAGCGCGCCGCATCCTCGAGATGGACCACGGCCAAGGCGGCGTCGTAGTCGTGCATGCCAATCTCGAACACCCCCGCCAAGGTAAAGCGCTTGAGGCGCGGCAGGATGCCCGCGGGCGTCGCCGTCGCTTGCGGTACGACCAAGGTGATCTTATCCCCGACCTCGGCGCGCAGGGCTCGCGCTAAGGCGGCGCCGAGCAAGATGTTATACGCGCCCGGCTTGAGATCCTTCAGACGGCCCGTGCGCATGCGCTCTCCCACGACCGAAACGTTGGGTTCCTGATCCGGCAAAACGCCCTCGACGATCACCCCATGCACGCTGCCCGCGCGCGTCGCCATGCCCTCGGCGCGTATGAAAGGCGCGGACCCGCGTACCCGGGGATCGCGATCGATCACCGCGCTCACGGCCTGCCAATCGCGCAACGGCCGGCCGCGCTCACCGATAGTCGCATGCGCGGTGACCCCGAGGATGCGCTCCCGCAGTTCCTTCTCGAAGCCGTTCATCACAGAGATCACGGTGATGAGCGCCGTCACGCCGACCGCAACCCCCAGCATCGAAATGATCGATATAAACGAAATGAAGTGGTTGCGGCGCTTTGCGCGCGTGTAGCGCAGGCCGATGTAGAGACCGAGCGGCTTGAACATGGGCGGGCATTATACCCGAAGCACGACGGCCCCGGATTACCGGTCGCGCCGGACAGGAAGGCAGCTACGATTCCAGGAAGGCGTCGATTTCGCCGCGCCGTGCCTCGGCATCCTCATATCCAATTTCGATGAGGTGCGCGAGATAGTCGGGCTGAAACATGAGCAAGCTCAAGATGTCATTGGATCGGGTCTCCTGCGTGCCGAGCCCACGGGTCATGAAGCGAAACGCGCGTGGAAGGGCGGCCTCGTACTCGCTTGCAAGCTTGCCGAGATCGCGCGAGGGCCGGAGCAGGAGCAGCTTGATGGGACGGAGATCCCCGCGCTCCTGCACCGGGATCTTGCCGATCAGGTCGTTGACGTGCTGGAGCCGCACCGCATCGTGATCGAAAACATCCAAAAAGATGGCGTTGAACAATGCGCCGACGACCTGAGCCGGAGGGGGATAGGAATCGACCTGGGGGATTGCATCACGGCCGTTCACGAAGCGCGTCGAGACGGCCAGGATGCGCTCGGCGCCGAGATGTACCGCGGGCGCGAGGGGCGCAGTCATCCGGATCCCGCCATCGCCGAACCAGCGGCGGTTGATACGTACGGCGGGAAAGAGCAGGGGCAAGGCCGCCGACGCCAAAATATGATCGAGCCGGATCTTGCAGCGCACCAGTTTCCGGTAACCGCGTTCAGAATGGAGCGGTTCGGTGCCTTGAACCCACGTCACGGACTGGCCGGTGGAATAGCTCGAGGCGGTGATGGCCACGGCCTTCAAGCGCCCCCGGGCGAGGTTGTGGCCGATACCGGGCAGGTAACGGTGCGCGGGCTGGAGCAGCCGTTCCAACATGGCGCAAAGAGGCGCCGTGTCCACCATGCTGCGCGCGCTCACGCGGTTTGAAGGCCGCCCTAAGAGCAACCGGGTGCTCCAACGCGCGACGTTGCGCGCGAGCGATAACCGATCAACGCGAAATATTTGATCGGTGGTCAAGCCCGACCAGAGCCCCGCGAGCGTCTCCGCCCGTTCGAGAAAACAAGCGGGACGGCTCGCGAGATAGGCGGCATTGATGGCCCCGGCCGACACCCCGGTGATGATGGGGATCTCTAGCTCCGGATGCCGGCGAGCCAATGACTGCACGAAGCCCACCTGATAGGCGCCGCGGGCGCCGCCGCCGCTTAGCACCAAGGCGAGGTCGTTATTTGTCGAGGTCATTGCAACAACCGGAAAAGGCGCGCGAGCGCACACTAGGATCTGGTTGTCGGAAGCAATGCAGATACCATGTTGCATCGCTTAGGGGTCAGCGTCGCGATTGAACGAGGTTCTCTGCCGTCAACAATCGCTCGGGCGTGCCGACGTCCACCCAGGCTCCGTCGTAGCGCTCCCCGGTCACCAAGCCATGGGATACCGCGATGCGCAGCACCGCGGAGAGCCGAAACGTGCCCGGCAGGCAATCGTCGAACAACTCCGAACGATAGGCGCCGATCCCGCTGAAGGTTAGCCGGCGATCCCCGGACAATGCCACACCATGCCCGGTGAGCGCGAAGTCCCCCGCGAGATTGTGCGGCGGATTATCCACCAGCACTACATGCGCCAGCCGCTGCGGCTGGCCCGCTAATTTTTGGTAGGGGTAGTCGGTCCAGATGTCCGCGTTGACGACGATAAACGGCCCCGGTCCCAGGAACGGGAGTGCCCTTAAAATACCCCCGCCGGTTTCAAGCGCCTCGGTCCCCTCGCGCGAATAGCGCAGCGAGGCACCCAAGGCTGCGCCGGTACCCAGCGTTTGCTCGATGAGATCGCCGTGCAGCGCGTGATTGACGGTAATATCCGTGATCCCCGCGCGCACCAAGCGCTCGACTTGATATTGGATCAGGCTTTTGCCTGCGACTTGCAGCAGCGCCTTGGGCAGACGATCGGTCAAGGGGCGCATGCGTTCCCCCTTGCCCGCGGCCAAAATCATCGCCTTCATCGCGCGTACCGTTCGTTAATTGCAGGTATGACTTCTTCGACCAGCAGGATATGCAGCGATTCCAATTGCGGGTAGCGCACGCTCACATCGGCAATGTGCGCGAGCGTTCTAGGAATATCATTGAGGTAGCCGCGCTTACCGTCGCGGTGCCATAAACGCGCGAATATTCCGCTGGCCTTGAGATGCCGCTGCACGCCCATCAGATCGAACCAGCGGTAAAACGCCGTGAGGCTCACGTCACTTAAAATGCCATGTGCAAGCGCCCGCCGGTAATACTGCCAGGCCCAGATCTCGACCTGCTTCCGCGGCCAGCGAACGTAGCAATCCCGTAGTAAAGAAACAACGTCGTAAGTGACAGGGCCGATCACCGCGTCCTGGAAGTCGAGGATCCCGGGATCATTGCCCGCGGCGACCAATAGGTTTCGGGAATGAAAATCGCGGTGTACGAAGACCCGGGGTTGCGACAAGGCCGATTCCGCCAAGAAAGCAAAGCTCGCGTTGAGCTTCGCGTTTTGGCCGGCCGATAAGCGCAGATCGAGCTCCTTCGCTAGTAGCCATCTCCTAAACAGATCCGTCTCCCGCATCAGCAGATCGCGATCGTAAGGAGGAAGTCCCCGGCCGTCGGCGCGCACCTGCATCGCGACGACAGTGTTCAGGGCGTCACTATAAAGCTGTCCGGCGTTTTCGGGCCGTAACTCGTCCAGGTAGAGCCTGGTTCCGAGATCCGTCAAAAGCAAAAACCCGTGCGCAAGATCACCCGCCAATACTTGGGGGGCATTCAAACCCGCCTCTCCCAGACGCTTGGCGATATCGATGAAGGCCGCGCAATTCTCCCGTTCGGGCGGCGCATCCATCACGATATAGGATCGATCCCGATGCTGGATCCGCCAGTAACGCCGGAAGCTGGCGTCGCTCGAGGCCGCGCTGAGCTGGAACTCACCTGTCTTAAGGATCTGGGTTACCCAGAGCTTGAGATCATCGTGACGCATCGAGATCAGGTTCCTTTTCACGGCCGGTCATAATGTAGCTCACATGCAAATCCCACGCACTTACCATAGAATTTCATCTCAAAGTTTGGGGTACTTGAAGTGATATACGGGTTTCCTCCCCTTGAAACGCTACCAGCGTGCCGGAATTTTTTGACGCATGCGTGACCATCCCCCAGAGGAGCGCGTTGCCGGAGAACGGCTCCAAGCCCTGGGACGTTCCGTCATCGACAATGAGGCGCAAGCCGTGGCCGCTCTCGGCGCGCGCATCGGCCCGGAGTTCGTCGGCGCCTGTCGTTATCTTTTGAGTTGCGAGGGCAGAATCGTGGTATTGGGCATGGGTAAGTCCGGCCATATCGGCGGCAAGATCGCGGCTACCTTGGCCAGCACGGGCACCCCGGCGTTCTTTGTCCACCCCGGCGAGGCCAGCCACGGCGATATGGGAATGATCACCACCAAGGATGTGGTGCTCGCGCTGTCCAACTCCGGGGAAACCGTGGAACTTATAGTTTTGCTGCCGCTCATTAAGCGCCTAGGGATCCCGCTCATCGCGCTCACCGGCAAGCCCGAATCGACCCTCGCACGCGCCGCCTCCGTCAACTTGGATGTCAGCGTGGTGCAAGAAGCTTGTCCTTTGGGCTTGGCGCCGACTTCGAGCACGACCGCGGCCCTGGCCATGGGAGACGCGCTGGCGATCGCCCTCCTCGAGGCGCGCGGATTCAACGCCGCGGACTTCGCGCAGACGCATCCGGGCGGAATACTGGGGCGGCGGCTGCTGCTGCGAATTTCCGATCTCATGCATACGGGGGACGAGATCCCGGTGGTCACCACCGAGGCACTGTTGCGGGACGCGCTGGTGGAAATGTCGCGGAAAGGCCTGGGTATGACGGCGATCGTCGAGGACGGGCTGCGCATCGCCGGTATCTTCACGGACGGCGACCTGCGCCGCGCCCTGGACCGCGGCGTCGATGTCCATCGAGCACGCATGCGGAGCGTCATGACACGAGCATGCGTCACCGTCGGTCAAGACTGCCTCGCGGCCGAAGCGCTTAACCTGATGCAACGGCACAAGATCAATGCGTTGTTAGTCGCCGACGAAACGAGCAATCTGCGCGGCGTGCTGAACATGCACGATTTACTGCGCGCGGGGGTCCTGTAACGTTCCCGTCATGGTGGACCTCGCGGAACCGCTGCATCGGGTCAAGGCCAGGGCCGCGAAGATCCGCCTCGCTGCATTCGATGTGGATGGGGTGCTGACCGACGGCAGCCTGATTCTAGGCGATCGGGGCGAGCAGTTTAAGCTGTTTCACACCCACGACGGGCAGGGGCTGACCATGCTGCGCGAAGCCGGCTTACACATCGCCGTGATATCGGGACGCTCTTCGGCGGCGGTCGAAGAGCGCATGACGGAGCTCGGCATACGGTACGTCTACCAGGGGGCCTCAGACAAGCTATCGATCTTCAATGCCCTGCTCCGCGAGCTCGGCTTGAGCGCCGAGCAGGCGGCGTTCATGGGAGACGATTTGCCGGATTTGCCGGTCATGATCCGCGCCGGACTTGCGGTTGCCGTGGCCGATGCGCATCATTTAGTGTGTCAGCATGCGCATTGGCGGACACGGCAACCGGGCGGACGCGGCGCCGTGCGCGAATTGTGCGAGCTGCTCCTGGACGCGCAAGGCGCGCTCGCAAACCTTTACGACCGGTACTTGAGCTAAGGAAGCTCTGCAAAAGTGTCGCGAGCAAGCCCAGATGCGCGAAGCCGCGGAGCGAGTCGCGAGACATATCAGGTAGATAGGCGAGTGACGAGCGAGCACGCGACAAAGCAGATGGGCTGCGCAGTAACTTTTGCAGAGCTTCCCTAACGAACAGCTTCTGTGACGGTTCTAAGCTTCCGCAAGCTAAAACACTGGCCGGGGGTGATCGCATTCAGCGTTTGTGCCGGCACGACCGCTTGGATCCTGGAACGCCTGGAAGGGCAAAATATCACCCGCGAGGCGGTCGGCCTGGATGAACCGGATTCTTACATGGAGAACTTCGTCCGTACCGCCATGGACGAGCGCGGAAGGCTCGAAAGCCGGCTCCGCGCCAAGCGCATGTTCCACTTCAGGGATGACACCACCCAACTCCTGCACCCCACCTTCGAGCTGTATAGCGATAATGGGAAGGCGCCGTGGTTTGCCCGTGCCGACTCGGGATGGATCGGGGCCGGGAACGATGTTGTCTTGCTGCACGGAAACGTGAGCGTGTGGCGCCAAAACCCCAAGGGCGTGCGCGAGATCGAGGTGCAAGCGCCCGATCTCAGGATACTGCCCGAAAAGCGCTATGCGGAAACCGATAGCGCCGCCACGATCATCACGCCCACGTCCGTCACGAACGGGATCGGGATGCGTGCGCGGCTCGCGTTTGGCCTGGTCGAACTGTTGAAAAACGTGCGGACTCATTATGACGAAAAGCGTTAAGGAAACTCTGAATAAGCTACTGCGCCGCCCATCTGCTTTGTCGCGTGCTCGCTCGCCGCTCGCCTGCCTATCGTGTGATATGTCTCGCGTCTCGCTGCGCGGCTTCGCGCATCTGGGCGTGCTCATAACACTTATTCAGAGTTTCGTTAACTCCAGCGTGTTGCTGGCAGGTTTATTCTTTGTCACGGCCGCCGCCGCGTTGTCCACGGATCGCGATCAACCGATTGAAGTCACGGCGGACTTTGTCGAAATCGATGATAAGATAGGGGTTGCGATCTACCGCGGGAACGTCATCGTCATCCAAGGGAGCACGCACTTCACCGGCCACACCCTCACCTTGAAATACGCGGCTGACCAACAGCTAAAAGAAGCGTTCTTGGAAGGCGCACCCGCGACTTACCGGCAACGCCCCGATAACGAGGAGGAGGATATCGAGGGCGTGGCTCTCAACATGAGGTATCAGACCCAAGAGCAACTGATCCATATGAGCAACAAGGTCAAGATCGTGCAGCGGGGGCAGATTTACACCGGCCACCACATGACCTACGATACCGCCCGCAATGTCCTTAAAGCAAGAAAGGCGCGCCCCGGCGAGCTATCCAACGGCGACGGGGCCACGGACGATGGCCGGGTACGGATCATCATTCCTCCGGCCAAGAAAACGGAGCCGAACGGAACCGATCGCGCCTCCCGCGCTAGTGGACCTGGACCAAAAGAATAAACCCGGCGAAAAATCGACCCACGTCATCAGCGCCCGGCACCTTTCCAAAACCTATCAGTCGCGGCAGGTCGTCAAGGACGTTAGCCTAAATGTTAAAAGCGGCGAAGTCGTCGGTTTGCTCGGTCCGAATGGCGCGGGCAAGACGACGAGCTTCAACATGATCGTGGGTCTCGTGCCGAATGACGCCGGCGCCGTGTTTCTCAACCATCGCGACATCACCGCCTTGCCGATGGACCAGCGCGCGCGTTTAGGACTGGGCTATCTCCCGCAGGAGTCTTCCATCTTCAGAAAACTCACGGTAAGGGAAAACGTCCTGGCGGTACTGGAGATACGATCGGTCGATGCGTTTGAGCGCGAACGTCGGCTGACGGACCTGCTGCAAGAGTTCCATCTTCACCACGTGTCCGATCGTGTGGGCGAAACCCTGTCAGGAGGCGAGCGGCGGCGCACGGAGATCGCGCGGACACTGGCGACGGAGCCCGAGTTCATTATGCTGGATGAACCCTTCGCCGGCGTCGATCCGCTTTCGGTGCTTGATCTTCAGAAGGTCATCAAACAGCTTGCGGCGCGCGGGATCGGGATCTTGATTACCGACCATAACGTCCGCGAGACCCTGGGGATCTGCGATCGGGCTTACATCGTAAATGAAGGCACCATCATCGCGGAGGGCGCGCCGGAGATCATTCTCGCCAACGACACCGTACGCCGGGTCTATTTAGGTCACTCGTTTTCATTGTAATTCCGCTTCCGTTGCGATGCATTGCTTGTTGCGAGGCCGATCGCCACCTCCGCCAGCATGAGCCACGGATCTCCTGGGCTTGCGCCTTTGATGGCTCGTTCTACTTGATGGGCGGCCAGCAGCAGCTCCCGCAAGCTGGCGACGGTGTGGCGCCGCAGCGCCGGTTTCAGGGCCGCTTTACGCCGATCCCCGACGCGGAATTCCTCGAACAAGGTTTCCAGAGGAAGCTTGCGTGCCTGGTTATAAGCTAAGCGGCATAGGATCCGCAGCTCACGTACCAGAGACCAGGTCACGAGTGCGGCTTCGGTACCCTCGGCGCGGAGTCCCGCGAGCACGGACAGGGATCGTGCCAGGCGCCCTTTCAACACGCAATTGACCAGGGCGAACACGTCATAACGGCTGCTGTCCGTAACCACCGCGACGACGTCCTTGAGACCCGCCTTGCCGCCCGGCAAGGAAAGCCGGAGCTTCTCAAGCTCCTGACTTGCCGCGGGCAGGTTATTCTCGACCCGCTCGGCAATGAACATTACCGCCTCCTGATCGAGGATAAGACCGCGCCGTTCGCCGAGCCGCAAGATCCAGTCCGGCATCGCCTCGGGCGGCACCGGCGCGACCTCGACAACCACGCCCGCGGCTTCGATGGCTTGGTACCATGCGCCTTGCTTCGCTCTGTAATCGATGACGGGCGCGCGGATCGCCACCACGGTGTCCGCTGACGTCCCTTGGGTATAGGCGATGATGGCTTGTGCGCCTTCGTTGTTCGGGGGAACGTGCACGAGCGTGAGCTCTATGAGCCGGCGGTCGCTGAAGAGGCTCAGGTGATTCGCCTCGTAGCGCAGGCGTTGCCAGTCGAATCCCGCTTGCGCTTCGAGCACCACGCGCTCCGTGACGCCGAGCGCACGCGCCTGGGATCGGATCTGGTCCATCGCCTCGAGACACTGGTAGGGCTCATCGCCCGCGATCAGGTAGAGCCGTTCGAGCCCCTCGCGTTCGATGCGCGCCGCAAGCTGGCCGGGTTTGAGCTTTGCCCGCGGCCGCGGGCGGGCTCCTGTCACGTTACTTCGTCTTAATGGTTTCAAGTTTTCTAAGCACCGTCGCGGCCGCGTCTTGAATCATTTCTTGCCGCAAAAGCTGCTCTTCATCGGATTTGGCAAGCGCCGCGGTCTCATCGAAGGTGAAATCACGCACCAGGTCGATGCTTTGCGCCGGGAGCAAGGAATGCCCCTTGGCGTCGGCCACCATCAAATCGACGCGATAGGCAAGCGAGTACTCGCGCACCTTGCCGGTGCGCGGATCGACCGAAAGCACGCGCTGCTCGAAGCGCTCGTCACTTAGCGTGACCACGGCTTCGGCCAGGGCCGGCTTGCCCATGAGGGCGACGCCGTTATAGTGCAATTGCCGCTGCAATTGTGCCGCCACTTGCCGAGCGCCGGCCGACTCGACAAACACGCCCGAGAATCGAAGCGCCACCGGGCTCGATCCGCGCAGGTGAAATCCGCATCCATTCGCGCACAGGATGATCGCTAGGACGGCCACTGAGAGCTTGTGAAACAATCCAACCAAACATATTTGAAATTTGGGTACCTCTCCAAGGTCCCTGTCCTTCCGGGATAGGCATTGTCTTCTTATCTCCCTCTCCCTCCGGGAGAGGGTTGGGGTGAGGGGATCAAAATCATCGACGAAAGTGTTTGATTTGATTCCCCTCATCCTAACCTTCTCCCGGAGGGAGAAGGGACTTGCAGATTTGTTGAAGTCGGTCCGTAACATTGGTTGCGAGAGAATCTAACGCGCGCGCGACGGTTCTTTCACAAACTCTGACTTCATCATAGTCATACGGTCACGATGTTCACGAGGCGCCCGGGCACCACCACGAGCTTCTTGATCTGGTGACCCTCGAGGTAGCGCCGGACTTTGGGATCGGCGAGCGCGATCTCCTTGACCGCCGCCTCCGGTGTCCCCGCGGCGAGCGTGAGATCGGTCCGCTTCTTACCGTCGATCTGTACGACTAGCCGGATCTCGGAGCGCACCAGGGCAGCCTCATCGACCTTGGGCCAGCGTGCGTTGGCGACCAGATCCGCATGGCCGAGGGCGGCCCAGAGCGCCTCGGTGATGTGGGGCACGATCGGGGACAGCACTATCGCGATGGTCTCGAGACCTTCGCGCAGCAGCGCGCGCCCCTGCTCGGAATTATCCTTGAAACCCGTCAAGGCGTTCGTAAGCTCCATGACCGCCGCGATCGCGGTATTGAACGTATAGCGGCGCCCGATATCGTCATTGACCTTGGCGATTGTCTGATGGATCTGGCGGCGTAATTCCGCTTGCTCCGGCGTCAGACGCGTCTTATCTACCGCAGCCACGGCACCGCGTGCGAGTTGCTCCGCCGCGAAGCGCCAGAGGCGCTTGAGGAAGCGAAACGCACCTTCGACGGCGGTGTCCGACCACTCGAGGGATTGTTCCGGCGGAGCCGCAAACATGGTGAATAATCGCACCGTATCGGCCCCGTACTTATCGATGAGCGCTTGCGGATCGACGGTATTACCCTTCGATTTCGACATCTTGGCGCCGTCCTTCAGCACCATCCCCTGGGTGAGCAGGCGCGTGAAAGGCTCCGCATGCGGCGCCATTCCTAGGTCGCGCATCAGCTTGTGGAAAAACCGGGCATAGAGCAAATGCAGTACGGCATGCTCCACGCCGCCGATGTATTGATCCACGGGTAGCCAGTAGCGGACCCGATCGTCGAGCATGCGCTCGGTGCTGTCCGCGCAACAGTAACGCGCGTAATACCACGAGGATTCGAAAAAGGTATCGAAGGTGTCGGTCTCGCGTTCGGCGGTTACCCCGCAGGCCGGACAGCGCGCCTGGTAAAACGCCGGCATGCGTTTGATGGGAGACACCACGCCCTGAAACTCCACCTCTTCGGGAAGTACCACCGGCAACTGCTCCTCGGGGACCGGCACGGGGCCGCACCGCGGGCAATTAAGCATCGGGATCGGGCAGCCCCAGTAGCGCTGGCGGGACACGCCCCAGTCACGCAAGCGGTAATTCACTTTACGGCGCCCTCTGCCGCTTTTTCGCAAACGCTCGGCGATGGCCGCGAAGGCGGCGGCCGAGCTTAAACCATCGAACGCGCCTGAATTTCTCAGCACCCCCGGTTCGATGAACGCGGCCTCCGATACGTCCGCGCTGAGAGCATTTCCGGGGAACACCACCTGCTTAATCGGCAGGCCGAAGCGGCGCGCGAACTCATAGTCGCGGCTATCATGGGCGGGCACTGCCATCACCGCGCCGGTGCCGTAGCCCATCAACACGAAGTTGGCGACCCACACCGGCAAGGGCTCGCCGGTGATAGGGTGCAGGGCTTCGACCCCGAGCGGCATGCCATTTTTCTCCATGGTCTCGAGCTCGGCCTCGCTCGTACCCATGCGTCGGCACTCGTTGACGAACCCAGCCAACGCGGGATCGCGTTGCGCAAAGCGCGCCGCCAAGGGGTGCTCGGCGGCGACCGCGAGATAGGTCACGCCCATGAGCGTGTCCGGGCGCGTGGTGAACACCGTCAAGCTCTCCCCAAGCGCGGGGATCGAAAACTCGGCCTCGACGCCTTCGGAGCGTCCGATCCAATTGCGCTGCATCGTGCGCACGGCGTCCGGCCAACCCTCGAGCCCCTCCAAACCGGTGAGCAATTCCTCGGCGTAATCGGTGATCTTCAAGAACCACTGGGGGATCATACGCCGCTCGACGGGCGCTCCGGATCGCCAGCCCTTGCCATCGATTACCTGTTCATTGGCGAGCACCGTCTGATCGACGGGATCCCAATTGACGACGGAGGTCTTCTTATAGGCCAGACCTTTCTTAAATAACTGTATAAAGAACCACTGTTCCCAGCGGTAATACTCGGGCCGGCATGTGGTCAGCTCGCGCGCCCAGTCATAACCAAACCCCAAACGCTTGAGCTGGCCGCGCATAGTGGCAATGTTTTCATAGGTCCAGCGCGCTGGGGGGACGCGGTTATCGATGGCGGCATTCTCCGCCGGCAGCCCGAAGGCGTCCCAACCCATCGGCTGCAGGACGTTCTTCCCCTGCAGGCGCTGATAGCGGGCGATCACATCGCCGATCGTGTAGTTGCGGACATGGCCCATATGCAGGCGCCCGCTCGGGTAGGGGAACATCGAAAGGCAGTAGAATTTCTCCCGCCCCGGCTCTTCGCTGGCCGCAAAGACCCGCTGCTCGTCCCATCGTTGTTGCATCGCGGGCTCCATGCTGGCCGGTTGGTATTGCTCCTCCATAGTCATATTAGAGAATACCGCAGCGGACTCACCTGCCACAACCAGGGAGTCGGCGGAGCGTTGCGCCGCGGGCATTTCTGCAACGCGATCCCGGCAGTGGACAGGGTTTGGGGATCTCCCCCCGATCAAAACCACGGTGATGGTCTATAGTTAATCAAGATATATCAACTATCGCCCGCGGGCGAGCAAAGGGAAGAGGTGCACTACTCCCCTTTGGAAACCCCAAGGCTAACGTGCCCGCCGTAAAACGGCGGGGTAGTAGTGAATTAATTTTACTTCGCGGGCGGGGTATGAACCCCGCCCTTGACCAAAAGGGGAGAGTTGCACTACTCCCCTTTGGAAACCCCAAGGCTAAAGTGCCCGCCGTAAAACGGCGGGGGTATTCAGAAGTAACCATGAGCGAACGTTTTGACCCCGGAGGCCGGCGCTTACCCATCAAGCTCGATGCGACCTCGAACGGTGAGTTCCTGCCGCAGCCGGTGGCGGCGGGCGTGCGCTACGCCAATCGCTTGGCGCGAGAAAAAGCGCGTGCATTGGGTGTCAAGGTGATTTGTATCCACAAGGGGATCCCGCTGTTCAATCTCGACTACGAGTATTCCACCTGCCGGGATATCGGGATCGTCGCGCGCCGTTACCCGGACGTGACTTTTATCGTCTATCACTCGGGATTCGATCCCGGTCGCCGCGAAGGTCCTTACGATCCGAAGAACGTTGCGGGCGGTGTCGATTCACTGGTGAAATCGCTCGAAGACAATGGCATCCCACCGAACAGCAACGTGCACGCGGAGCTCGGCACCACTTGGAGGCAGTTGCTGCAGGACCCCGATCAAGCCGCCCCCGTGCTCGGCAAGCTATTCAGATACGTGGGCGAAAATAATGTGCTCTGGGGCACCGACTTTGCTACCTGGGGCCCGCGGGACGCGGATGAATTCTTGGCGTTGCATGCGTTATCCCAGGGTAAGGTGTGAGCGCTGACGATTTCTTCACAAGCTCCGAGGGCCCTACGGATCCTCACGAAGGAGGCGGCAAAATGATAAACGAATGGTTAAAAAAGCTAGGACGACTCCTCTGTTTTTTGGGATCCCACGACTTTCGAGTCGTTGAAGTGTCGTTCGCTTTCGGCGGCAGTTCCGGCATCGAGAAAGTGGAGTGCCGGCGGTGCGGGTATCGGACCGCGCGCGAGGCGCCGCCGTGATGATCAATATACTTCGCGGGCGGGGCATGAACCCCGCCCTTTGACCAAAGGGAGAGCTGCGCTTCTCCCCTTTGGAAACCCCATCGCTAAGGTACCTGCGGAAAGACCGCGGGGTATGCGTTTAATTTAACCAGCCTTATCCCGCGCGCGGGGTAAAGGGCACCACCGCGGCCGTCGCGCTCGCACCCTGCTCGGTTCCGAATTCAGGCGCCAAGCGGTGTAGCAAGGACTGTAAGCGTTCCTCATCGTAGCGGGCCACGGCTTCGGCCATTTCGGTCAAGGTCGATTTTAGCAGGTGGGAATCGACATGCCGGTGTCGCGCCAGCAGAATCTTTTTGTGCTTGGTCGCGCGCAAGGCTTCTTGATCGTGGAATAATTCCTCGAAGAGCTTCTCCCCGGCCCGCAGGCCCGTATACACGATCTCGACCTCGGCGCCGGGGACCTTCCCCGAGAGCCGGATCATTTGCTCGGCGAGATCGCTTATCTTGACCGGCTCCCCCATATCGAGCACGAAGATCTCACCGCCCTCGCTAATCGCGGCGGCCTGCATGATCAACTGGCACGCTTCGGGGATGGTCATGAAGTAACGCATGACCTCCGGGTGGGTCACGGTTACCGGGCCGCCCGAGCCGATCTGTTTACGAAATAACGGCACCACACTGCCCGCCGAGCCCAAGACGTTTCCGAAGCGTACCGTCGTAAAGCGGCTGGCGGAGCGCTGCTGCAGATTTTCGCAGATTATCTCGGCGATCCGTTTGCTGGCTCCCATGACATTCACGGGATTCACGGCCTTGTCGGTCGAGATGAGCACGAATTGGCTCACTCGGGCGGCAAGCGCAGCCTCGGCCACGGTCTTGGTTCCGAGCACGTTGTTGTGTACGGCCTCGCGCAGTTGAGACTCAAGCATCGGCACGTGCTTATAGGCCGCGGCATGGAACACGACCTCGGGGGCGTGGCGCTGCATGAGGCGCCGCACCCCGGCTTCGTCGCAGACATTACACAGATGAACGCTCGTCTCCACGTCGGGGAAGACTGTCTTGAGATCGACATCCAACTCGTAAAGATTGAATTCGGACTGATCGACGACGACGAGCTTTCCTGGCGACAACTGAGCGATCTGACGGCATAGCTCCGCTCCGATCGAGCCCCCGGCGCCCGTGATCAACACGGCCTTTCCTGAGAGGCGGGATCGAATCAGGTTCCAGTTGAGCGCCACCGGTTCGCGCCCCAGGAGGTCCTCGATCAGCACCTCGCGGAGCTCATTCATCCCGGCGCGGCCGGCCAGCACGTCATGGATGCTCGGCAAGGTGCGCACCGGCAGCCCGGAACGCTCCGCGAGCGCGACCAGACGCTTCATCTGACGCGAATTCGCCGAGGGAATGGCGATCATCACCATCCGCGCATCCAGGCGATCCACCGCGGCGGGCAAGTCATCGCTCGTCCCCAGCACCCGCAGGCCATGGATCTCGCGCCCCGATTTCGCGAGATCGTCGTCCAAAAACGCGACCGGCCGGTAGCGGCGTTCCGGATCGCGCATCAAGTCGCGGACGAGCAACTCACCCCCCTGTCCCGCGCCCACGATGATGACCCGCTGGCCGGTGCGCGAGCGCAGGGGATAGTCCTTAAACCAGCGAAAGGCGAAGCGCGGGCCGCCGAGCAAGCCCCCGAGAATGATCGCGTAGAGAGGAACGACCGAACGCGGCACTCCATGCAGCCGGGTGACCATGAACAACACCCCCGCGCACACGAGCGCGCCCGCTAGCACGGCCTGCCCGATGCGCATGAGATCGGGCAGCGACGCGAAGCGCCAAACACCCCGGTAGAGGCCGACATACCAATAGAATACGCACTGTATGGGGACGACCACGAACAGGGCGCTGATCCCCGCGGTCAAAAATTCCTGCGGGATCGTCCCGAGGTTAAAACGCAACCAATAAGCACACAGCCAGGCGAGCGGGATCATCATGAGATCATGCAGGAAGGCAGCGGCGCGCAGATGCCACGTTTTCAAATGCTTGGACATGATTCCCCCTTAGGCTGCGTTACTACGCTTCACGGCTTTTTCAAGCCCTGTAACCACCTGGTCCACCTGCGCTTCGGTGATGCGATTGTGAAACGGTAGCGCGAGGGTACGTTCCGCCACCGATTCGGTGACGGGCACGCGACCATCATCAGGTCGTGCGACGAGACGGCAGTGCGGCGATTGATTCGAATCACGCGTGCCTATGCGGCGGTTGGCGAGAAAATTTTATCTGTATCACGATCCATGCGGCGACCAGACAGCTTATCGAAGCGATGAGCGCCGACGGGCGCAGATTATTCCACAGCACGGCGACATACGCCAAAGGCCAGAGCAGCAGCACGTTCACGGCGAGGAGGAGCAAGGCGATTTTCCGGTGGCCGAAGCCCAGCTGATGCAGACGCTGGTAGGCATGCGTGCGGTGGGCGTCATACCATCGCTCGCCAGCGAGCAAACGAGAGATGAGCGTCAGCGTCGCGTCCCACACAAACGCACCGAGCAGTATGAGCCAGATATGGGCCGGGGCCGCTCCGGACTTCTCACCGAACAAGGCGAGCACGCCGAATACGTAGCCGAGGAAGCAGCTTCCCACATCGCCCATAAAAATCCGTGCCGGCGACCAGTTCCAGACCAGTAATCCTGCCGCCGCGGCCCCGATGGCGATGCATAACACCGCATTCCCCGGCTCGCCGGCGAACAGAAACAGCCCCCAGCCGGCGAGTGCCGTGCAGATTGCCTGCGTCCCCGCGTACCCATCGGTGCCATCGAGAAAGTTGAAGAGATTCAGAAGCCAGGCAATCCCTACCGTCGCCAGGATAGAGCCAGCCACGATACCGAGATGCAGGCGACCGAAGCCCGTTTCCAGCTCGGAAACGCCGCCCACGAGGTAAACGACCCATGCCGCGGCTGCCAGTTGCGCGGTGGCGCGGAGAGCCACGCCAAGCGGACGGTGGTCGTCGAGCCAGCCCATCAGCGCCACCGCCGATCCGCCCACGAACAGCGCCTGCGCGAGGGGAACCTCGATGAGACCGCGGCTGTACAGCCATGCCGCCACTCCCAGCACGCTCAGCACGATCGCAAGCCCGCCGCCGCGCGGCGTTGGAGTGACATGCGAGCTGCGCTCATTCGGGATGTCGAGCACGGAACGTCGAAGCGCATACAGCCGAACGAACCACGTCAGCAACCACGACGCACCAAAGACCACCAACGCAATCATGATCATCCCGGGCATGAGTGGCTAGCTTCGCGCTGTGCCTGATTCACGACGCGCCCTGTGACCCGACTCCGGAGTCTTCACGCCCAGCCACGCCGCCGTTCTGGCCAGTCCCTGTTGCATCGTCATCGAAGGCGTCCAGAACAGTTCGCGACGGATGCGTGAGTCATCGATGAGGAGCGAGTCGACCAGACGCGAGACAGTGGCGCTGCGCAAGGTCAACACTCCGCCCAGACGCAGGGCCCAGAGCGGCATGCGCATCAGCCGCGGGCGGCAGCCAAGAACCTTAGCGACCGCATAGATGAGGTCAGGCGTCGATACGTCGACATCGCGTACCAGGTAGGTCTTGTTCGTGGCTGCCTTGTTTTCCATGCAAACCAGGATTGCCTCAGCGAGATTCTCCACATAAACCAGGCTGCGCATGTTAACGACTCGGGCGAACGGCAGGGGTATCCCCTTTTGCACCGCGCGCACCAGTCGTAGGAAATTGGCGCCCACGCCGGGACCGTAGACTAGCGGTGGGCGTAGGATGGTCACTGCCATCGGCCCACGCGCCGCAATCTCAAGCAGCGCCTGCTCCGCTTCCCACTTGCTCTGCGCGTACGCGCCCTGGGGATGCGGGACATCGTCCTCGGAATAGCGCTGCCAGCTGCCGCCGGCATGGCGAACCGTGCGCTTGCCGTTCACCTTGACCGTGCTGAGGAAGACCAGGCGCTGCACACCCGCAGCCGCGGCCATCTCCACCAGCCGGACGGTGCCCTCGCAGTTGGTGCGATGATGGAGCGCCGCGACCCGCATCGCGGGCTCACCAGGCTGGTGCGCACGCGCGGCGAGGTGGACAACCGCGTCCACATCCTGCAGGACCTGCGTCCAGTCGGTCTGCGCCGACAGCGCTCCCACCTGTGCCCACTCAAGCGCGCTCGAACCCACAGCAGGTGACGCAGGTGCACGGCTGCTGCCGCGAACGCGGTAGCCGGTCCGCAGGAGCAGGTCACACAGCATACGCCCCACAAAACCGCTGGCGCCGGTCACGAGCACACGGCATCCCGCCCGGATCTGCTGCTCGTGTGTACCTGTCATGGCTAGCCGTGGCCCCGATCCAGAATGACGCGGTAGGCGGCGAGTGTACCGTTCACGACGCGGGCGACAGCGTGGGCCGGGCGATTACCGATGCAGCGTAACGGGATCAAAAGTCGAGGCTCTGCTCGGCTTGATTGAACGAAATTCACCGGTATGGCCCAGGGTCGATTGACGCCGACAGTCGCGAACGCATATAGTGTTCATAAAATGAACGATACGGACAAAGAAGAAGCTTTAACCCTTGAGTTGCTCGAAGCCGTGGGCGGCGGCGATACGGTTACACAAAGGCACCTCTCGCGTCAACTGGGCGTCGCGCTAGGCCTAACGAACCTATACGTAAGACGGTGCGTGCGCAAAGGGTGGATAAAGATCAAGCTAGCGCCGGTTAACCGCTACTTTTACTACCTAACTCGAAAGGGGTTTGCTGAGAAAAGCCGTCTTACCGCGAAATATCTCACCCGGTCTTTCGAATTCTATCGGAGGGCGGCGGCTTCCTGCGTGGAGATCTATCGGACATGCGCGGTGAATGGCTGGAAGCAGATTGTGTTTTGTGGCGTTTCTGAGCTTGCCGAAATCGGTTCGGTCAGGGCTCGTGATCATGACATTATGATCCTCGGCACTTACGATCCCGCGAGCAGCGGGCCATCGCGATTCCTGGATCTGCCGGTGTGGGTGCGCGTCGAGGACATCCCACCCTGCGACGCCTATGTCGTTACAGAGGTCGGCGGAAACGGGGCTATCGTTAATACCTTAGTCAAGACGGTTCCGCCCGATCGCATGTTGATTCCAACCCTCATCGAGGGGATGTATGCACGAGCCGGCGGGGATCGTGCGCAGAGAGTAGGGAAGTAAGCATAGGTCGATGGAAAGCGCAGCCGCCCGACACGTCCGACATGAATCGCGTCGCCGTGCCTAGGTCTATCCAGTTTATTGACCTTGCGGCCCAGCAAAGGCGCGTCGGGCCTCGAATCCAAGCCGCGATCACCAGGGTGTTAGAGCATGGGCATTATATTCTGGGGCCGGAGGTCGATGAGCTGGAGGATGCTTTGGCGGCATTTTGCTCCGCCAAGCATGTTGTGACATGCGCGAGCGGGACCGATGCACTTCTGATGGCGCTTATGGCGCTCGGGGTCAAGCCGGGCGATGCTGTGTTTCTACCCTCATTTACGTTTGTATCCACCGCTGAGGTCGTGGTTCTATTGGGCGCTACGCCTGTCTTTGTGGACGTCAACGAAGATGATTTTTTGATAAACCTTGAGAGTGTGAATGCGGCTATTGAAAACGCAGAAAAACTTAAGCTGACGCCCAAGATCTTGATACCGGTGGATCTGTTCGGGCAGCCCGCAGACTATGATGCGCTGATGCAGGTAGCCCGCGATCGGGATCTCTTCGTGATTGCTGATGCGGCCCAGAGTTTCGGGGGATCGCGCAGCGGTAAGCGAGTGGGGACGCTGGCGCCGATAACCGCCACTAGCTTTTTTCCTGCCAAACCGCTCGGCTGCTACGGCGACGGTGGGGCGCTATTCACGGACGACGAGGAACTCATGATCACCCTGAGGTCGATAAGGGTCCATGGGCAAGGCCGGGACGAGTATGACAATGTGCGCATTGGCATCAATGGCCGGCTCGATACTTTACAAGCGGCAGTACTGGTCGAAAAGCTAGCCCTCTTCGAAGACGAGATCATCGCGCGGCAACGCGTAGCACGGCGTTACACGGAAGCGCTACAAGATGTTACGAGAACGCAAAAAATTGCCTGCGGGGCCGTCAGTGCCTGGGCGCAGTATACGATAAGGGTTTCGCAGCGCGATGAGGTTGCGGCCTACTTAAGAACATATAATATTCCAACCGCGGTTTATTACTCGAAACCGTTGCACAAGCAAAAGGCATATGCAGCGTTTCCCACGGCACCGGCCGCTTTGTCTGTGTCGGAGCAACTCGCTAAAGAAGTGTTAAGCTTACCGATGCACCCGTATCTCGATCCCGCCACGCAAGATTTCATCATTGAGACAGTACGTGATGCGATCCGCAACGCGAGCGCTGACACCCGCATGTATGACTAACGCAGTCGGTCAGCCACGACTTCCTGTGTTGCCTCTTGGTCAAGCTGGATTTCGTATAATGTTTGACGAGACCATCGTCTATATCGACCCCTATTTGTCGGATTCCGTCCAAGCGCAGGAGGGAAAGGATCACCGGCGTATGGTCGCTGCGCCATTCCCGCCAGACGGGGTAACGGACGCTGCTTTTGTCCTCATCACGCATGTTCATAAGGACCACGCCGACCCCGAGACGCTCCTCCCGATCGCATCTGCCTCGCTCCAGAGCCGTTTTGTATGCCCAAACGTGGTCGGTAGACTACTATGCTCCTGGGGAATTGCAGTCGAACGGATCATCGTGGCGCATTCAAACGCAATCGATTTAACCAAGAATCTGCGCGCCATACCGGTACCCGCTGCGCACGAATCGGTCGATGTGGACGAGGACGGCAAATTCTGCTATTTGGGATACGTTATCGATTATTGTGGAAAGCGTATCTACCACGCCGGCGACACGTCGCCGCACGAAGATTTAATTGACTTACTGCGGTCCTTGAGCCCTATAGAGGTTGCGTTTCTGCCCGTCAATGAACGCAGCTTCTTTCGCAAGCGCCGCGGCATCATAGGGAACATGTCGGTTCGGGAGGCCTTTTCGTTAGCCTCCGAGATCGGCGCACAAACCTTGGTGCCCATCCACTGGGATATGTTTGCGCCAAACTCGGTGTTTCGCGAAGAGATCGAGTTGTTATACAGACTCCTGCAGCCACCGTTCGCGCTCGAGATCAACCCAAAGACTATATAAAGAGTCAGTATTACGGATGTTAGCGAGTATCGTCATCAGGACTTACAACGAAGCGCGACATCTGGACGAACTGCTCCGGCGTATCGCTGCCCAGAAGTTGAATGGCTTAAACACCGAAACGCTAGTCATCGACTCCGGTTCCACCGATGTTACCGTCGAGATAGCCAAGGCTTACGCGTGCCGGGTTTTTCATATTGGCCGGGACGAATTCACCTTTGGCCGTTCGTTGAATCGCGGATGCGAAAACGCCGCCGGCGACTACCTCATTTTCATAAGCGGTCATTGCCTGCCTGAAAACGAGCACTGGCTGAGTGGTTTAATCAGCCCGCTGCAGAAACAAATCGTGGTCTATTCCTATGGCAGACAGTTGGGCAACGGTTCAAGCCGCTTCAGCGAGTGTCAGTTGTTCAAGAAATATTTCCCCGAAGTGAGCCGGATCCCTCAGGAAGGATTTTTTTGCAACAATGCGAACGCTGCCTTGCTACGGGAGGTCTGGGTGCGCTACCGGTTTTGTGACGACTTGACGGGTCTCGAGGACATGGATCTGGGAAAACGCCTGACGAACGATGGCTTAAAGATCGCCTATGTTGCCCCCGCGGCGGTCTATCATCTGCACGATGAGACCTGGTCGCAGATAAGGAACCGCTACGAGCGCGAGGCGCTTGCGTTACAAAAGATCATGCCCGAGGTATCTGTGAGCATTACCGATTTTGTGCGCTATTTTCTCTCGGGGGTGTTTCTGGATTTCAGTGCGAGTTTACAGGAAAAACGCTTTCTGGAGACGGCCCATCAGATCGTGCTATATCGGTTCATGCAGTTTTGGGGCGCTTACCAAGGGAATCACCTGCACCGTAAGCTTTCCAAGGAACGGAAAGAGCGCTACTTCTACCCGCGGAAAGCGATAGCGCGGCCGATCGCCTATCGCGGTACGCTGGAGAAATCTCGTGACTCCTGACAGGGCCATTGCCCTTTTGCCATTGAAAGGCCATAGCGAACGCGTACCGGGGAAAAACTTCCGTAGGTTGGGAGAAAAACCGTTGTTCCGGTGGATGCTGGATACCCTGCTCGCGATCCCAACCATCGGCCAAATCGTGATTAATACCGACGCACGCGAGGTTTTGTTTCAGGCCGGGCTCACTCAATCGGAACGCATCCTTGTAAGGGATCGTAAGCCCGAAATCTGTGGCGATCTGGTCAGCATGAACCGGATTATCGAGAACGATATCAACGCCGTTCCCGGCGATGCGTACCTTATGACCCACGTGACCAATCCGTTTCTCCGTGCTCCGACCATCGTCGGAGCACTCGAAGCCTACCGCCGTGCTCTTGACCGCGGTGAGGCAGACTCCTTGTTCGCCGTTACGCGAAGGCAAGCACGTTTTTACCGCAAGGACGGTTCGGCCGTTGATCATGATCCGAATAATCTAATCCGAACGCAGGACTTAGAGCCTTGGTTCGAGGAAAATTCCTGCTTGTACATTTTTTCCTGCGAGAGCTTCGCAAAGACGAAGGCGCGTATCGGCGAGCGACCTATGCTGTTCGAGACTCCGAAGCTGGAGTCCGTCGACATCGATGAGCCGGATGACTGGGCACTCGCGGAGGCCTTGGCAAAAGCGATGTAACGGCTTGCCTGCAAGCACTCCTAGAGTCCACCGTAGAGAACACCGATGAAAGTGCTCATTACCTGCCCGCCCATGCTGGGGATCATGCGAGACTTCGAGCGATATTTCACGGAGCGGGGCGTAGACGTCGTTTGCCCTAACGTCGTGCAGACCTTAGTGGAAGCGCAGATAATCGATCTCGTGCCACAATGCGATGGCTGGATCATCGGTGACGATCCGGCCACGGCGGCCGTGTTCCGGGCAGGCAGATCAGGGCGGCTGAAAGCCGCTGTAAAGTGGGGGATCGGTGTGGATAACGTCGATTTCAAGGCGGCCCAAGCGCTGGGAATTCCGGTGACGAATACACCCAACATGTTTGGCGGAGAAGTCGCCGACATCGCCATGGCCTATGTGACCGCTCTCGCGCGGGAGACCTTCCGGATCGACCGGGAGGTGCGGGGCGGCGGCTGGCCTAAACCGCGCGGTATTTCGCTGCGGCGAAAGGTGCTTGGGCTTGTCGGTTTTGGCGATATCGGCAAGCACGTCGCCCGGCGTGCGCTCGCCGCGGATATGGTAGTGATCGCTTATGATCCCGACTACCGCCCGGATGCGTCCATTAACGACGTGTCGCTGGCTCGGTGGCCCTCGAACATTGAGGCATGCGACTTCCTCGTATTGACCTGCTCGCTCAACGACGCCAATCGGCACTTGCTGAACGAAGAGGCATTGCAAAAGACCAAACGCGGGGTGCGGATCGTCAATGTGGCGCGCGGGCCACTGATCGACGAAACGGCCCTAGTCGCAGCGCTCGCGAGCGGCCAGGTGCATTCAGCCGCTCTCGATGTGTACGAAACCGAGCCCTTACCGCTGTCGTCGCCCTTGCGCGGCTTCGAGTGTTGCGTTCTTGGTTCCCACAACGCTTCCAACACCGCCGAAGCAGTATGGCGCACGAGCGAACGGGCCGCCAGGCTGCTGTGTGGCTTTTTAGGACTCACAGCTCGGTGATCGATGGAAAACGTAGCCTTGATCACCGGGGCGGCCGGCGGGATTGGAACGGCATTATGCGAGACCTTTCGGGGGGCCGACTATACAGTCTTCGGTCTCGATCGGATCGCGGATCCGGAAGAGAGCGATCCGTTCTATCTAGTGGACCTGCGCGAGCTGTGCCGGGTCCCGGAGCGCTTGACGCAGCTCGTCGAAGACGTCCGGCAAAGGCTTGCCGGGCGCGGGTTGGCGGCGCTTATCCATAACGCCGCGCACCAGGTGGTTAAACCCATCGAGACGCTGACTATTTCGGATTGGACCGAGACCTTGGACGTCAATCTTCTCGCGCCTTTTCTCCTCAGCCAGGCTTTATTGCCGGAGCTGGAGTCCGCGCACGGGTGTATCATCAACATCAGCAGCATTCACGCGATGCTCAGTAAACCGTCGTTCACCTGTTATGCAACCAGCAAAGCGGCATTGTCGGGGCTGACCCGCTGCATGGCGGTCGAGCTCGGCGGACGGGTGCGCGTCAACGCCATCGCACCTGCGGCCGTGGCCACGCCCATGCTGCGGGAGGGTTTTCGCGGCCGGCCGGAGAACTATGCGCGACTCGGCGAGATGCATCCGCTAGGTCGGATCGCCGATCCCAGGGAAGTTGCGGCAGCAGCGCTGTTTTTATGTTCACCCGGCTCGAGCTTCGTCAATGGCGCCGTGCTCGATGTGGACGGCGGGATATCGGCGCGCCTGCACGATCCGGAATGAAATACCGCACAAAGGCATCGCTTGCATTCGATCAGTTGGTAACGACGAGGCACGACGCTTATGAGGTTTTCGTGATCAGCCGGTGTCCCCCGCGTTTACGGAAGCTCTACAATAGCACACAAGATACAGATGCATTGTCATGTTGAAATTTAAGTATCTCGATTTGATCTTGTACAAGACGTACGCAGACCTCAAGGCCGAAACGGCTACGACCCGTGTCGGCTTCCTATGGTGGATTATTGATCCAATTATTCTGATGGCCACTTTTTACCTCGTCTTTGGGGTGTTCCTTCAGAAAAGGACCGTGGACTATGTGCCATTTTTGATGATTGGCGTGGCAGTATGGCAATGGTTTAGCACGACGGTATCGGATGGTGCCAAGACCATATCCAAGGCATCAGCGCTGATGGGGCTAGTTTATGTTCCAAAAGCTGTCTTCCCGGCGGTCGCCGTTTTGATGGGGGTTTGTAGGTTTGCCGTGCTGCTCGCCGCACTGGTTGCATTTTTGCTGTGGTACGGTATCGAATGGACCCTTTGTGGACTCGCCTTGCCGTTAATCGTGGTGGTCCAGCTGCTGTTCACCGTGGGCGTCACGTTTCTATGCGCCGCGGTTGTACCGTTTTTCCCGGATCTGAATAAACTCGTGAACTATGGGCTCCGCTTGCTATTCTTCCTCTCGGGCGTGTTTTTTGATCCAGCCCAATTGCCGCCGGAGGTGCGGGCATTTTTCTTTCTGAACCCGATGGGAGGCTTGATCGACGGCTATCGAGACGTACTGCTGCGGGGATTATGGCCCGATTGGGAAGGTTTAGGGATCATCAGCCTTTTTTCCGCCGCGCTGGTAACTGCGGCATTATTGATCCTGATTCGCTATGACCGCGTTTATCCCAAGGTAGCGATGTGAATGTGCAAAGTGAGACGGACATTAATTTCGGTGCGTCACGTCGGGGTGCAATATCGGTTGCGCCGTGGGCTGCTCAAACGTAAGCAGTTCTGGGCGCTCAAAGACGTTTCCTTCGATCTCTATCACGCGGAATCTTTGGGCGTCATCGGTCGAAACGGTTGCGGTAAGACGACACTCCTCAAGGTGCTTGCCGGAATAACGCAGCCCGACGTGGGCTCGGTCACGCACAACGGCTGCCGGGCGGCATTGTTGGCGCTGAACGTGGGATTCGTTCCGTATCTCACGGGGCGGGAAAACGCCACACTTGGGGGATTGATGCTGGGGTTTTCGCGGCGCGAAATCGAAAGCCGGCTGGGGGCAATCGCCGACTTCGCGGAACTAGGCGAATTCTTCGATGAGCCGATGTTCGAATACTCGGCGGGAATGAAAGCGCGGCTCGGATTCTCCGTGGCCTGTCAGCTCGATTCAGATGTCCTTCTAATCGACGAAGTGCTCGGGGTCGGCGACGCGGAGTTTCGCCGTAAATCGACAGCTGTACTCAGGGATAAAATAAAATCGGAGAAGACCGTGGTGGTTGTTTCTCACGATCCTAATACGATACGGCGACTATGCGACCGGGCGGTCTGGATCGAGAATGGGCGCGCGCGTTGCGAAGGCACGGCTGAGGACGTGCTGCTGCAGTACGAGGCGGCCCTAAGACATGGTGCTCCGGCGGAGCGGGCCGAGCGTGATCAGGGCACCGCAAAAGCCAAGCGTGTATAAACCACACGGCTAGACCGAAGTCCATCCCAGGTGGGCCACTTGCGGCGTATGTGACGGGACCAATCCTGGCACGATCCACAGGTCGACAAGATGATCGAAGCGTACGAGGAAGCCCGGCGCGTGACGGAAAGTCACGCGGTCAAGATCCTGAATGCGACGGTTGGCGGGGAGCTCGAAGTGTTTGAGCGAGTCCAGTACGATCGCCTTGTCATGCCGAAAGCGTTAGCAGCCGCGGTACGGCGCCAGGTGTTTCCGCGCATCTTAATCCTCGATAGCACCCGCCTGGGATCGATATCTGCCACCGGACAGGTCAAGAAGCGGTTGTTTGCCGGCTGGCCGGGCGAGGCGCTCCTGCAAGTTCATGCCTGGAGGCGGATAGGCCTGGGATTATGCCGGGGTTGGGCACCCCTATCGGAAGACGCACCTGCTGTGGATGCCGCGGAGGCATGGGAAGCGTGCCTTGCATTTCAGCCCGACCTGATTTACTACCGCCCGCACGACCGGCCGGAAGGCTTTCACCAATGGGCGGAGGCTGTGATCGATGGGTTGGGCGTTCCAGTCGTGACGCACCTGATGGACGATTGGATGGCGCGGCTCGAAGACGGTGCTGAAGCGGAAAAGTCGCTTCGGCGCATACTCTGGCGCAGTGCCGCGTGTTTGAGCATCGGCGAGGCCATGTCGGCAGCGTTTAGCGAGCGCTACGGAGTCCCTTTTTATCCGGTCGCGAACTGCGTTGAACCCGAAGAGTGGACCGTGCTTGACCGCAGGCGCAGAGCGGCTAGCGGAGTCCGCGAGCCAGTGGTGATCCGATACGTCGGCGGCTTGGCTGAAGATATGACGCTCGCGAGCGTTGTGGATGTAGCGCGCGCGGTGGATAGCTTGCATGACGAGTGCGGGTTAAGTTTCGAAGTATACACCATGGGCCCGTGGTTTGCGGCCGGACGCAGCGCGCTCAAGGGTTTCCGAGGCGTAACTGTGCATGAAGGCAATATGAGCGAGGAAGCACACCGGCATCTGCTCCTCGAGAGCGATCTGCTCGTGATCGCGTATAACTTTGATGAAGCCAGCATGCGTTACGTACGGTATTCCATGGCGAACAAATTGCCGGAGTGCTTGGCGTCCGGAGCTCCAGTGTTTGCCTATGGTCCGCGTGGACTAGCAACCATCGATTATTTAGCGAACCACGGGGTGGCCGAGGTCGTAAGCGAGCGCGATCCGCTGCGCGTGTCGAGCGCGTTGCGCCGCCTCGCGGAAGACAGCGACCACGGAAGAAACCTCGGCGAGCGGGGCCGGGCGTTCGTCTTAGAGCGGCATGCTTGCGAAGGGGTGCGAGCGGGATTTCACGAGATCTTGGTCGAGGCGGCTGCTCGGCATGGCTGGGCAGAGAATCAGATCCCGCGGAGCGCCGTAGATGCGGGCTTGATGGCGAAATCCCAAGTGCCGTTAATGCAGATGGCGAAGTACTCGCTGCATTACCTTGTCGCAAATTACCTCCAGCGCAGGTATCCAGCGATTGCCCGAATCGTGCGCGCCGCGGTGTTTAGGTTACGCGCTGCGCTGGCAGCTTTTCGGCGCCGGACGCTCTAACCTGTCGGGCTTGGATTAATTCGTTGGTACTGGGTCGCACAATCCGGCCTATCCGGTACCGGCTTGAAGGGCTCACTTATCGGTTGACCGAGCACGCTTTGCGACTCGCGCAATTAAAGAACCGGTTCGCGAATCAGCCCATGCTCGTGGTCGGCAACGGCCCGAGCCTGAATAGCACCCCGTTGGACGAGTTCGTCGGTGTGCCGGCGATCGGCATGAACAAGATCGATCTTCTGTTCCCGCGCGTTAAATGGCGCCCAAGCCTCATCATCTGTATGAATAGACACGTCATGGCGCAACATCAGGATCGCTACGCCGCTATTGAGATTCCGGTGTATTTATCCTGGCAAAGCCGATGGTTCATAACGCGCAAGAACCGCCGGGGCGCAACCTATTTTCTAGACCTCGCCGACGGCTCGTTTTCGACCGACCTTACCCGGGGAGTCGGCATCAGCGGAACGGTGAGCTATGCGGCGCTACAGTTCGCTTTTTATATGGGCGCCGATCCCGTTATCCTTCTTGGCATCGATCACTCATTCGCCGTCGCAGGTCCGGCAAACAAGCTCGTCGTGAGCCGTGGCGATGATCAGAATCATTTCGATCCCAACTATTTCGGGAAGGGAATCAAGTGGAACCTGCCTGATTTAGCGCAATCGGAACGAGGTTATTTTTTAGCGCGCAAGGCTTTCGAAGCGCACGGGCGCAATATATGGGATGCTACGGTGGGGGGTGAACTCGAAGTTTTCGAGAAGCTTGAGATCGCGGAAGCGGTAAGAGTTTGCCGGAGGTGACAAAACTTTTTGGCACGGGAGACGTTCCGTTCCGATCGATGATCCAAACAGCTGTTCGCTAGCTCGGATCTCCATAGTCTTTCCTCTCGCGGTCAACCCCAAAATCTAGGTAACCAAAACGCTCTAGGTGCACTTGGAGCCCCCGCGTCACCGCCTCCTGCGTCTCGATCTCAAGCTTTCGTCTGGAGTCCCCGGGAAGAACCTGTCGTTTGTGTTTGTTGACGTCTTCGTAGCAGGGCAAGACCGCCGTTTTATACCGGTTGATGTCGTCCTGAGACATTGGCACTCCCAAGAACTCCCTGAGCTTTTGGAACCATGCGTCAAAATCCAACACCATTTCCTCATACTTGAGCAGAAGCGTCTCCGGATAATGCTCTAGAACCTTCCGGATAACTGCCATCCCTTTCGCCTGGTTGCAAACCTGATCCATCGCGAACGAATCGATCGCCTTCGCCGAGGTTTCGCTACGGATGTAATCTGTCCCGAAGTTCTTCCTCGCCGGGATAAAGGGTGACTATACCGGAACGAGAAGTACAAGGACACAAAGGAGACCGCTCGATGCAGTAATCCGCTTCAAATGCACTCTTCCGGAAGGCTGTTTTCGCAAAATCAATTGTGAAACAGGCCGGGCCCGGTGAGAATATCCCGTATCACGCTGTTGACGAAACGCTCCCCCGCTTTGTGCATGGTAATAAAGACCACACTTTTCTCCTTTGAGTTTGTGGGCGGGAGCTCATTGCATCGTTCTGTCACCAAGGGTTGCCTCCTCTCTGATGTTTTTCATCTTTCCTAAGGGATCCCCAGTCTCGGGCTTCTGTGATGATTCAATCCAGTCGCTAAGGGATCATCTGATCATTGGGCCGCCGCGGGTCTTCGCCCATCGTAGCGCCGCGCCCACTTCCGCTTTTCACCCCTCGGGGTTCCCGCTTTTTGCCCCCCTCTGAGCACGTGAGCCACGTAGGCACTGTGCGAGGACGTATCGGCCCTCTCGTCATACAGCCTGACCAGTTGCGCCGCCAGGTCGTACTTCCTGTAGTTCACGGGAATACGTAAGCCGTCCGCAAGAGCAGCAAGGGATCGGCAACGAGCAAACTAAGAACTCCTACGCCGAAAAGACGCAAGCGCAGCGCACCACATCGCGAAGCGATACATTCGAGCAAAAACAGGATGTTTTCGTTCCAAGTACCGCCCGATCTGTGAGTCGGTACGATTCGGATCTTTCGACGGTAAGGTGAACCCTGGCCGGTTCAACCGCCCCAATATGCTATTGTTCCTTGTCACTTCAATCGTAGCCTCGTCAAACGATATAGTTACAGGCATGGGCCACACGCCCCGTGGACCGATTTGGACTCGGAAACGTTCGTGCTGAGTCTTGACCCTATGCCTTAATGTCAAAATCGTCGATTGACTACTCAAGAAAAAATGGTTCGTCAGAAGAATCTGTGGGCCAGTTGTGGCTCGGGTAGTTTGCCAAGTGTGTGATATAGCGCGAGTTCCAAGATTCGGAAGGTGCGAAATCCGTACTCGGGATGAACTCGAACCGCCGCTCGGCCAGCCGGTCGCTGGCAACCGGAGCAGCGCGGCTTGGAGCCCTGCCGGGGACGCACGTTCACCTCGATGAGGTTGCGGTCCTGGCGCAGACGGGCGCCTTCGTAGACGAAGCCGGGGAAGTGGTGACAGGCATTGAGCAGGCGGGTCAGTAACATGGGGCGTTCGGCCCAGGTCGTGGATACGACGGAGATTGTCGCATCCGACGCCGAGCGCTTGGCGCAGTATTGCCCGGATCTGGAGAACTGGCCGCGCAGTTGGTCGGTTGCGCCGCGCGACATTGCGCCCGGACAGCGCTTAGTCGAATGCTTCAAGCCGTTCCTGCTGCATCTGCTCGCGTCGGGACTATCGCGCAAGACCCTCCGTATCCATCGCGACAATCTGTGGGTCTTGGGCGGTGAGATGATCCGGGACTTCCATGAGGAGCCGCCATTGCGCAAACGCTCGGTCGACGCTTGGCTCGATAAGGTCATCGACGATGAAGGCGGACCCCTCATCTACCACCGAACCCCTGAGGAAAAGCAACGCTCCTTCGACTCCACCTGTCGACGCTTCTACCGATTCCGGCAGGACGCCTACTCAAAACGTCACTGACCCGAAAAATCACCCACAGATTTCTCGGACGAACCGAAAAAATATTGATCGGTTTTCTCCAACTTTCCAGCCGCTGGACTTGCGCCACCCCAACGCCTGCGAGGCGTTGATCTCCCCCAAATAGAGTACGTGCCGTTGCAGCACCCGCCCATCGCTCAGGCGCTTGTTTTCAACGATGCTCCAGTAACGGTGCTCTTTGCCGTCTTTCTTGCGAGTCGTGGCGCGCAGAAACATGACGGCCACTCATTATCCACAGAATCTCTCTCCTGAAAACAACCAAGGTCTTTACTACAAGCGGGTTTGCGCCAATCTACCGCCCCCTTGCACTTAACATCCAAGTACTTACGCGACGTCTCAGCCCGAAAACGGGCGCGAATCGGCTAAGTCGGGTTAATGGGCTCGATCCGGGTGGAATTCTCGAGGGTGGCGAGAGAGATTTCAGTTGCCGTAAGTCTCCAGGCAGCCCACGGGGGTCTTGCTGGAACCGGTTGATGATCCGGAGGTTGTCGGCAAGTATGCGGCGGACCTTGTCCTTGGAGCTATTGCCGCACTTGCGCCAGACGAGCTTTGCGCGGGCTACCATAAAGCACGCTCAGAGCTTGTAAATAATTCTACTGCGCTCGGCATCTCGGCTGCTTCCTCGGCGCGCCAAACAGGGCCACTCCCTGGCCCTGGCTTTCCGGCGGTGCCCGGAATCCTCATGTATTCCAATACATGTCGGTTACTGTACTCCGGCGGAACGCGACCGTCCCGCTCCACGCGACGCCCACCTCGCTCACAGGGCATGCCCCAGGTCTTCACTGCGCAAGCCCTGCGGAGGCCGTGGTATTATGCTTGCCGGGCCGCTCGGAAACCCTTACAGTAGCCACATGAGCCCTCTCCGAGCCCATGTCGAGAAGGGGCGGCTCGTGCTCGACGAGCCAACAACCCTGCCTGAGGGAACGGTTGTTGAACTGGTTGCTGACGACGAAGGTGATGACCTCACCGACGAGGAGCGCCGCGCCCTGCACGAAGCGCTTTCCGCGTCCTGGAAATCCGCTGAGGCAGGTCGTCTCCGGCCAGCGTCGGGTATTCTAGAGGAGCTGCGCCAGCGCCGGTGAGCCTGCCGGTCCGAACCACACCTGAAGCAGACGCACACATACGCGAAATCGACCGTTGGTGGCGCGGCAATCGTCCCGCCTCACCGGAATTGTTCGTCGAGGAACTGACCGCAGCGTTCGACATCGTCGGCCACGCACCACATATCGGCCGCCTGTATCGACAGTCCCCCGTACTGAATACGCGTCGCGTCCTGCTGAAAGGCACTGGCTATCACGTCTACTACGTCCCGCTCGCTGCCGAGGTGAGGGTACTTGCGGTGTGGCATGCGCGGCGTGGCGTGGGGCCTCCCCTTCGCGCGTCATGAATTGGCAGCACGTAGGGTGCAATAGCGAAGCGTATTGCACCGAATGTTATCCCGCGGAGACGTCCGCTACCTCCATCGCGCCCATAAGTTCGGCTAAGTTTCATGCGGCGCAATTCACGTCGTTCATTGCGCCCTACGGCCCTTCTCGGTCATTGAGGCATGTTGCTCACTCTGGCCTTTGCCGCGAGCGATACGGTTCCCTTTGTTCGCCGCATCCTAATGGAATGGACTCCACCCTCTCCTAATCGGCATCGTGATGTGCCAAAGTGGAGATTCGAATGAACCACTTAAACGAAGAGGGGGAGTCCGAGATGAATCCTACGACGATTGGGTTAGACATTGCAAAGAACGTGTTTCAGGCGCATGGGGTGGATAGGAACGGCAAGGTAGTGTTGCGAAAGAGGCTCTCACGCGGGAAGGTGTTGGAGTTTTGCGTCAATCTTCCGCCCTGCCTGATCGGCCTGGAGGCCTGTCCGGGAGCACACTACTGGGCGAGGGAGTTGCTGAAGCTCGGCCACGCGGTGAAGCTCATGCCCGCCCAGTATGTGAAAGCCTACCTCAAAGGCAACAAGAATGACGGCAATGATGCCGAGGCCATTTGCGAGGCCGTCAGCCGGCCGGGGATGCGCTTTGTGGCGATGAATACGGAGGCCCAGCAGGATATTCAGATGTTACACCGGATCCGGAGTCGTCTGGTGGCCGCCGTCAACGACGGAAAGCAGTTCCAAAACGGCCGCCGGATGGCGGCCAACCTCGGACTGACTCCGCGCGAGCACTCGAGCGGCGGGAAACAGCGGCTCTTGGGCATCAGCAAACGCGGCAACACCTACTTGCGTACCCTGCTCATTCACGGCGCGCGCACGGTGTTACGTCACGCAACGGGTAAAACCGATCGGCTCTCGCGCTGGGCAGTGGCGATTCAAGCCCGACGCGGCGCCAATGTCGCCGCCGTGGCACTGGCCAACAAACTCGCGCGGATCGCCTGGGCGGTGCTGGCCCGCGATCGCAGCTACCGGGCGGATGGGGCGGAGCAATCGGTTTGACGCCCGCCGGGAAGCTTTTGAGTCGCGGTGTATTAGGCTAAAAACACACCACAGATTGCGAAGGTGAAGAAACACCTGATGGCACAACAGGTCAGACCGGTGTTCTGCGATTCCGTCCCGCGTAGTGGCCCTTCGAGGCCGTCATCCTATAAGGAACCAGAGCGCGCACATTCCATCATGGCCAGAGCGGATACCACGCTCACCAACAGGCCGGATATATACATGCAGTCTTCCTTACAAGCCATCATCCAATCCTCACCTTGCAAACCGGGTGGAGTCCATATATACGCGGGCTCGGCAGGTTCGCGAACTCCAGATTTAGGATCTGCATTCTCCGTTCTCCGTCACCATACTCGTTAGCCAACTAGGCATGCTTCCCATAAAACAAATCTCTAGACGTAATTGAATTCCACTAGCGCTTCTTTAAATGCTTCTCGGCATGCAGCAACTAAGGATTCGGGCATCTCCGAACGCCAGCGTCCTACCGATTCGTCGACACTTGAGCTGGTCTGGTGTTGCTCCATCTCAGGCGTCGTTACCTTTGCTTTACGCACCATCTCCTCGACAGCGGCAGTATCATGCGGTGTCCCGAGGTGTGCAAGGATCGTCGCCAATGTGGTCGCCGGCTTGGTAACCAAGTCTTCGTACTTCACCACCAGAGCGTTTGGGTTTTCTCGTACCGCCTCAACAAGCGTCATGACGGATTCTTGCAGTACAAACGGATACGCTTCGTCCGTCGTCGCGAGGACTTGACCGAATGCCTTGTAGCCTCGCTTCCGGTTAAAGGCAAGGATCGACGCAACCATGTCGCGGAAATCCCGAACAAGAATGATTTCGTGCGCTGCGGGAAACAACTCGCGCAATAATTTGGCCTGCGAGGAGTTGGGCGCAATCTTTTCGGCGAAATATCTTGCCGACGGCTGGTCCTGAATGTCGGCGATCTTCTTATAGAACCTTTGAATGCTGTCTCGACAGAAGTCTGCAACGTGTACGACGTAATCGTTCCCAAACCAGGCACGCAATCACCCGAGCCGATGTTGAAGACCCGGGCGTCGCCATCGTGGTTCATCGCCATGATGAACGCATCCACGACGTCCTCGATGGAAACGTAGTCCCGAGTCATGCTGCCATCGCCCAGATCTTGATAGGTTCGCGTGCAAGCGCTCTGCTCAGAAACACAGCTACCGCGCCCTGGGCCGTGTCCACCCGCTGCCGCTCGCCATACGGATTCGCAACGCGCAGGACAGAGTAATCCAGACCGTGCAGGTACCAATACAGATGCAGGTATTTTTCAATCGCTAGCTTTGCGATGCCATATGATACGAGCGGGTCCGTGGGGTGCTCTTCGGACAGGAATCCGACTGGGTATGCCGTAAACGGTGCCGCCCGACGAGATGAACACGACTTTCTTGACTGCACACCGAGGGGATACCTCACCGAGGGGATACCTCAGGGACAGACCACGATTATCAAGGATTCAGCTTTGCCTCATCTTAGCCTATACAGGTTAGATGCAACAATATTCGTGGTCTGTCCCTGGTCTGCGTGGCGATCAAGAAATACACCGCGATTTGGGTCCCCCGCCGGGTCCCTTGCACTGGCGACGACCACTAACCCATAGGCACCTGGGTTAAGCGACATCCTCACTTCCAAGGAAGCGCGTACCAGTTTTCCAGCTTTAAAGGGCGGAATCTCAACTCCTTGACCATGAACATGTGTCGAAAAAATCCCTTGGCCTAGTCGATCGTGAAGTATTACGCCGAGATTAGGCGCCTCGACCCGCACCTGCGAGCGTGCCAATAACTCGAAAAAAGTCGCCGACGCTCAGGGTCTCGTCCACCAAGAGCACTTGCGGTTCCAAGAATATGAACGTGGAGAACGCCAGACGCACGAACATGCCAGACGAGTAGGTCTTGGCCAAGTGATCAAAGTGCTCTCCCAGTTCCCCGAAGGCCTCGATGTCTTTCATCCGCGCTGTAGCATCGCAACGGATACTCCCAGTCTCGCGTGTCTTTCCGAAAGACGCTCTTCGTCGTCGGATCGAGCGGCGTTACATTGAGTGGCCACACCCCCGATTGCTCATAGGCCAGCATGTGGCTGATGCGAGCATAGTCGATCATGTCGCTTCCTTTCCATCATGCGTTCGCAAAATCCTCCTCAACGCCATGGCAGTTTTCCGAAGCGGCGCCGTAATACGCCAGTTCTTCGAGCGTATCAGCCGGTTCAGTTCTAATCGCAGGGTTTCCTCAGACGACAGCCGTGCCAGTTGCACCATCTGTTCGTCTCGCTGCTTGAGCATCTTACGAGCCTGCTGTAAATTTTCTTTGAGATCTGCAACTCTATCCACACGGGCTGGGTAAACACGCCCACGGGCATCGAGAGCTTCGGTTTCAAGCGGCTCCCGCACGCCAAGCAACAGCAATTGATCGATCGCGTCGGCGTAGCCCATGCGTCGAATCACATCGAATCCGATCGCATCGACCAGCTGCTGAAGCTCTGGCAGGACAACTCTTTGGCCCACTTACCAACGGATTGCGCGTGGAGTGAAGGAGTGCGCACCTCGTGTCGCCCAAGGCGGACGATTGGTGCTGCGACAACAGACTCTCGTTGTGAGCATAGTCGAGCATGCCTTCTTCGTACGGCACGCTCACGAATCGGCACAGTTCTTCCAGGCTCTGCGCAGGCCGTTCGACCACCGACTCGTACTGGATCTCGAATTTATTCGGCGACGGATGCACAAAGAATTCTGGAATACCTTCGAATAACAAGTAATTTTGTTTGCTAGTCAAGTTTTCTTCACTAACAATTATCTTCGGTTGTTGTTTACCTATTTCAACGTTATTAAGATGTTCTGCAACTAGAGATTTTAATTGACGAGCGATTACCTCCTTTGCTGCCTTGATATCTGTGGCAAGTTCTTCAATATACCAAATATGGTTACCGCTTATATTTATTCCGGTATTCGAGTTTTTGTCCTGGGACAATGATGTTCTGACCGTATCGTTCGGTGGCATGCAGGCTAGGCGCTGCGACATAATTTGGTTGGCGCAAGACAAGGAAAAGAGAAGGTATCAACCATGACGTTCAACGCATCGACAAGCCGTGAGCAATCCTCGGCCGGGGCACTCGCGACAGCGACATTAAAAGTTGTCGGTGTTCCTCTGCCAACTTCTGTAGCACAAAGAGCGAAGATTCGCCCTACAGAAAAAATCGACCTCTTTGTTCCAGAGAGAGGGCGGATCACTGCTCGTCGCGCAAAAAATAACTCAGGCACTCCTCTCACCGTGGCATGGAACACGCCGAACGTTTTCGCTTATGGGCGCAATTTTATTCAGACTGCCGGTCTGGCAGCGGGCGATGTTGTAGCTTTCGATCGAGTCGAAGATGGAGAAATCAGTTTTCACGCCATAGATCCGCTGCGGGATCCGCTATACCTCAACCCGTTGCGCGACCAGTTTGGTCATCCGATTCCGCCTGGATGGCTCGCGCAGGCCTTCACGGACCGGCCTGATCCTGAGGCCTTCATGAAGGGCGGCGCTCGGACCGCGGAAATTTTGGCGGTTTGGACAGCGGCCAGTGGTCTACAGATTGAGCAGGCCAACCTCGTCGTTGACTTTGGGTGTGGTTGCGGTCGCGTCATGAATTTCCTTGCGGATATGACCACTGCCAAATTTGTTGGATGCGACCTGCACGGCCCGGCGATCAACTGGTGCAAGAACCACTTGCGTATGGGACAGTTCTTGCGAGGTACGACTCAGCCTCCTCTTCCCCTAGGCGCAAACTCCGTGGATTTTCTTTACGCAATCTCGGTCTTGACTCATCTCGACGAAGCGCTGCAGAACGCTTGGCTGGATGAATGGCGGCGAATAGTAAGACCGGGAGGACTAGTAGTTGCAACTTTCCACGGGGATGATTACGTCGCAAACCACTTAGCAAACAAGTCCGAGTATAAAGCAAAGATTGATGATCTGTGGAAAGCGAATGCCGGCATCGCTTTTCTTGACAACGATGCATGGGCTCATGTCTTTCCCGATTTTTACCAAACAACCTACCACACGATTGATTATGTGACACGAGTGTGGGCTCGATATTTTGAGATTGTCGAAATTAAAAGATACGGTGAGTTTGCAAACAGCCAGAATGTGGCGATTATGCTCAAGCCGTAGGCGAAAGTGAATGTATCATTGAGTTTCCTTAGAGATGCGGAGCGTTATTGTTGGCGCCATGGCATTAGGAAAGCTATCCGCCATACCATGAACAGCGACACGTGGAACAAGAGGTTCGAGGGCTCACTTCCGCGAGTGGTGGTTCATGCTCTAGCTACGGCTCCAACGGGTCAAGACTGCTCCACGATGGGTTCTCTTTGGGATATCGGCAATGACGAGAGTTCGAGTGCGATACGCACTGCTTCAGTTGGTTGCCGCAATCGGGTTGGCAGTTGGCTCGTCGAAGGAGCCGGATAGGCTGGCCGATCGGATTACCTGTATTAGTTATAATCTTATCTGACCAGTTGGTATTCTCCGCGTGTTGGTCATAAATGACGACAAAGGAGAACGACGATGACTCAGAGTGAGAAGATCATTCGACCGAAGCTAGGATTGTTGGAGCTGGCGAAGCAACTTGGGAATGTCTCGAAGGCATGCCATATCATGGGCTAGGCAGCGCCGTACCGGACGAAGACTGTGGCCAGCCTACGAATTCATATCGGCATGCCGAAAACCGCGACCAGCCTGATTCAGGCCGTGCTTGTAGGCATGCGCGATTGCTTTGCCGCGCAAGGCGCCTGGATACCCGCCACCACCTTGGCTTGTCACCGGCTGGCCGTGGAAGCGACCCCGGTTGGCAGCGGATTACATCAAAGGCCTGATTTCCTGCACATCAAGTCCGCGATCGGTCTGGACGAGGCGTTTAAGCAGTGCCGGCCAGTGACGGCGAATGCACACACCGTCATTCTTTCATCGGAATACTTCAGCGAGTCGGATCCGCGACTGCTCAAAGCGTTGCTCGAGTCGTCGGGGATGAGTCGCGAGGACGTCACCATCATCGCTGTTCTCCGCCGGCAGGACCGAATATTAGTGTCCGGTTTCAATCAAGATGTCAAAGCCCTGAATCGCACCAAACCATTCGCCCCGTTCGCCGCCATGACGGAGCGGCATGACTGGTACGCAAGGCTGCAACCGTGGGCCGAGGAATTCGGCAAGCAGGCCATCAAGGTGCAGGTGTTTGATCGCCTGGCCGCCGAAAAGGAAAGTATCACTTGCCGCTTGCTCGACGCCTGCGGGGTTCGCCATGACGCGAAACTGGTGCGCGAACGCGAAGAGCGGAACGGTAAATGGGAAAATCGCAGTCTGCCGACCGAGCTGCTGGCCTTCAAACTCTTTGCGGACCGAGTAACCAGGCCCGGCGATCTCGACTGGCTCATGGACGAGGCGCTGGCTCGCGGGATGGGCGGTTTGCCATTCGGGCTGGACGCCAGTACGGTACATAAGATTATCGAGCACTATCGTCCCTCCAACCGGCGAGTCGCAGCCGAGTATCTCGGTGAGGCGGGTGATTTATTTGACAGCAACGTCGAGGAAGGCGCAGCGCTGCCGCTCGCGGTTTCGCTTGAAACCCTGTGTAAGCTTCTAGCCATATGTGCTGCGGAATTGTCAAAGCGTCGCGGCCCGGCCTCTGTTCCGACGGCAGAGCCCGAAACACTAATGGCGAGTCCGGATTCAGGCGAAACTCCATGAAGCCGACAATGCGCGCGTTTAACCCCGGCGTGGCGATGACTCTTTCCGTCACCGCTGAGAGATCCGATTGATGACGACCATATATCTGCACATTGGCTTGCCGAAAACCGCTACAAGCACAGTCCAAGGCGCAATTCAAAAGCTGCGTCCCTTATTAGATCCCAAGGGTTACTGGACGCCCCTGGGGATCATGGCGCATCACCGGTTCGCAATTGAGGCCCTCGACAAAAGCGATCCGCGATTTGCGTGGTCGCACTATCAGAGGGTTCTAGCCAGCGGCAATGACGCCGTTGTTTCAGAAGTCGCGGCTGCGGTGCGTGAACGTAAGCACATTCTTATATCGAGCGAATACCTAAATGACTGCGGGCCGCAGGCCACCGCGCGCCTTCTCGCTCAATTCGGCGTTCACGCGCGGGACGTCCGTATCATCGTGTGCTTGCGCCGGCAGGATCGGTTTCTCGAGTCCAGTTACAATCAGGAAGTGAAGGGAACGGGCCGCACACGGCCTCTGGTTTGGTCCCCCCGACAGGCTTCCCCTTGGGACTGGTATGCTAAGCTTTCAGCCTGGGCCGGCGAATTCGGAGACGCCGCGCTGCGCGTTTTGGTTTTCGAACGAGTTACGCGCGAGGCGCCCGGGCATCTGTTCACCAAGGCCGTCCTGGAAGCCTGCGATCTCAAATTCGAGGACGCGGACATCAATAGTCTTGCGTCCGCGGCGGACGATTACATCAATGCGAGCCTGCCGGCCGAGTTGCTCGAGTTCAAACGAATCGCAAACACCGTCACCCAGATCAGCGAGCTGGACTGGTTTATCGGAAAGGCGATGGCCGCCCGGACGATAAGCACCCGTTACCGCATGAGCAAAAGTCTCGCGGCCGAGATCGTCGCTTATTACCAGGTGTCCAACGCGGAAGTCGCGCGGCGCTTTCTCAAAGAACCAGGCCCTCTGTTTGACGAGCTCCTGGACGGCGATGACGCGACACCGGCGCCGCTTGATACGGCCCTGCTGTCTCAACTGATCGCACTGATTGCGGCGGAAATTGGCGCGCAGCGCGGAAAGCGGCCAGGCAGCCGCTGATCCCACCGCCAAGCACAAGCACTTCCGATTCGGCCATGTGGAGTTGCTCCGTTACGTGGACGGTTTGCCGCTGAGGTGTCACAATCAGCTATCCACAGTCCGCTATTCCTCCGCAGGCAGGTCCTGTCCTGGTTCCTCGTCCCCGGCGCCCTCTCATTCGCTTCCACGGCGTGCTAGCGCGAGCCGCCCTCACGGAATATTCCGTGGGTTCGCTTTGCTCCGCACCGCTCCCTCCCGTCGTAGGACATGAACGATTCAGCGGATAAATCGGTTCCTCGCTGCGGCAAGCCATGGACGACCATTACATCTTGGTCGACGCCCCTTACGGGGCCGACGACCCGGCATTGTGGTAGGCATGGTCGAAGGTGAGGTAGATCAATCCGCCTATAAAGCTCCATACCGAGAGCAGGGCAAAAAATAAGAGGGAAAACAAGATTGCGGGCTCTTGACCCATACCCGTGTATCGATCGATAGAAATGATACCGAACGCAGCAAACATCAGGACGAACGCTCCTTCACGGACGCCATGACCACCTATGCTAATTGGCAAGCTGACAACACAGATTACGACCGCGAGTACGACGATAATCTCCCCATACGTCGCATCGAGATGAATAGCTTGGGCAATACAAAAACCCGCCGTGAAAACGAGAACGTGAATGGCAAAGCTACAGAGCAGGGCATTAATCGTAAGGTGCGCTGACTTGCCGTGTTGGCGCAGCCCACCGATAAGCAATTCAAGATTGTGACGCCTGGGAATTGTATGCCAGAGTCGGTGAAATACCGCTGGCAATCGCCTGAAGGGTATAAGGGCGAGGCTCGTCATGCCTGCTACGATTACTCCGAAAACGACTAACAGCGCGAGGCCGATTACACGGATGTCATCACGCTGCATCACGCGGCCAAGCTGCCAGGTTAATCCGATAAGAGCACAAAAGAGTAACGTCACCACGCCCATAACCCGATCAACAATGACTGAGAGCGTAGCGTGAGTCTTTTGCTGAGGGTTGTACTTCAAAGTATAGAAAGTCCTCACGACATCGCCACCGGTTGCCCCAAGCAGAAAGGAGTTGAAGAACTGCCCAACAAACGTGAGTGCCGTAACGACTCGAAAGGGTAAATAGATCTCTTGCACCTTTAGAAGGAGCCACCAACGGAGACTCCCAAGTAGAAACGCTGCGCCAAAAATGAAACAGGCGATCAGTAACCAAAGTGGATCACTCCTGAGGAATTGTTTCCCCAATTCAGCCCAATGCACCTTGAAACCGAGATAGGCAAGGATCAGAACGGTAACCGCGACTCGAACGAAGCCCCCACGCTTCAGCGAAGACTCGCTCCGACCAGATTGACGGACTGCGGTCATTACGGCTACAAATGTCGCGAATTAGAGTCTGCGTCCTGCTTCTCGATGACAACGAAAAGCCGGAAGGCCGCCAAGCGGCCGATTAGAGGAGAAAGCCTCCGCTCTAGGCTTAGCATTGGACCGACGACGGCGGCTGAGATTAAGGACCAGGAACGAAACCCGCCGGATAGAGGATACGCGAACAAACTGAGCCGTTTTAGTTGGACGATCTTTAAGCCAGGGAAGGCCTGAATCATACGCTGCCGATAGCGTTCGAACAGCAGCGTAGGAATCGCTTGATTAGCATCGAAAGGCTCCCGGTTCGAATCGAGCGGCCCGTCCGCCAAAGGATCGGCACTCAAAACAACCGGCTCGGGATGGAAAAAGCGATAGAACGCCCAGCTAATGGGAGTGATCGCGGGTTCAAGCAAGATGACACGGCCACCAGGTTGCAGCACCCGCTCGGCCTCTGCAAGGAATCGCCGCGGCCGTTCGATGTGGTGCAGCACGTCGACGGAGACCACGTTTGCGAAACTTTCCGCGGCGAACGGAAGCGCTTGAGCATCCGCCGCCGCATCCAGCCATGGCACCTGGACGATGTCGGTGGATACAACCTCCCTCGCGAAGTCTTTTAGGTTACCTGATCCACCGCCGATTTCCAAGGAAAGGCCGGGGCGACAGGCAGCCGTGATTCTCTCGTAGAAGTCGCAATAAATGGCACGAAGGACTGGTTTCTGCCGCCACAACACGCGATGGTTCCGCAGGATTTCTTCGCTCATCAGAATGCCTTTAGCTTGCGGAATGCAAAAACTACCATGCGCAGCAGGCGCCAGCCATGCCGGAAGCGCGAGATCTGTGTCTCACCGTAGGTGCGGCTGGCATAGCGGATCGGGATCTCGATGATTTTGAGGTTGAGCTTGGCCGCGCCGAAAATGAGATCGAAATCACCGAAGGGATCGAAGTGACCGAAGTCGCCCCGGTTTTCTTTTAGCCGCAAGTAGTCCGACCTTCGAAGCACCTTGGTTCCGCACAGGGTGTCCGTAAGGCGTTGATTCAATAGCCACGTAAAAAGCACCGAGAATGCCCAATTGGCCAGCAGGTTCAGGAATCGCATCGCCTTGTTTGCCATCGGATAGACAAGGCGCGTACCCTGCAAGTACTCGGCCTTGCCAGAGGCCATGGCGCGCCAAAACTTATCGAGCTGCTCGGGCGGCATCGTAAGGTCCGCATCGAGGATCATGAGCACATCGCCCCGCGCCTGATCGAAGGCATTGAATACGGCGTTCGCCTTGCCCACGCCATCCTGCTGTATGACCTTGATGTTCCACTCGGGGAAGGCGTCGCGAACCCGGTACACCTCTTCGAGTGTTCCATCCTGGCTGTGGCCTTCGACGAAGATCACCTCAATGTCCTCGCAGAAGCGGGGAAGGCGCTGTATAGCCGCCTCGACGTTCCCACACTCGTTACGGCAGGGAATGACCACAGAGGCAGAGCGGAGATTGTCGTCCGCTCGACGGCGGGATCGAGCCACGACGTAGTGCCGCAGGCAGAACCGACGCACGACGGGGAGTGTCGCGATGAATCGGTTTGTCAGGGACCCAATGCCGAAAAGCCTGACCGGCACGAGTTGGCGCCAATCGCGTTTCACTACCTCGAAGTCGGCAAGCTTCAAAAGCCCGCTGATGTCGTCAGTGGAAAGCACGTTCTGCTCCTCCGTGGGCATCTTGAAGCCCAGGCGCTCAGCCAGCTGCAGCAAGGGGTCCCAAAAATACGAATAGTAGGCAATGATCAGCCGCGTGTGGCGGTCACAAACGGTGTGCAGCAGCTCGAAGGTGGCTTGGCAGTCATCGAGGGATCCCACGGTGTCAGAGATGATTACGTAGTCGAATGTTCCGGACACTTTGCTAAGCCACTCGGGGTCCTCAATGTCCGCAATGGAGAACTCCAGGCTAGGATGCAGTGCGCGCGCCTCGCTAATCATCCGCGAACTAAAATCAATCCCGATCCCGATGCCGGGGCGCAAAGCCGCAAGCAGCGCTCCTGTCGCGCAACCCAGTTCTAGCACCTTCGCTCCCTCCGGGGCGAGAAACCGCAGGTAGCGTATATCCTCCTCGTGAAAGAAGGCCGCGCGCCTCCACCACCGGCTCCGGTCCGAAGCGAGCCGGTCAGAGAGATCACGAATGCGCGTCTTGCGCTCGGAGGACCTCGGGGGGGCTTTACGCATACCTTCAGGTCACATCCTTGGCGAGGCGATCACGTTGAGGCTCGCCCCGTCAGCGACCACGCCGGCAAGCGCTTCAGCCTCGGACGGCAGCGCACGTTCGTCTGTCTCACGCTGGAACTGGTAGCCGTGGGGCGCGAGGAGCGCCACCAAATCGGCAACCGATGAGCCGCACTCTGCTAGAACGTAGGGTGCGAGCTCCATGCTGATCACAGGTCGGCTGCGCGATAGCGTGGCCTGTGCTCCGGCGAGCACCTCGCACTCATGGCCATCGACGTCCAGTTTCATGAACCGCACCCCGCTGATTGCATGGCGTGCGAGAAAGTCGTCAAGGCGCCACTGGACGGCGCCCTCGGTGCTTTTCGGGACGCCAAAATGCTTAGGGTGCGCCTCCCGTTCTTCGCCAAGGGGCCAGCTTGCATAGATGGAGCGGTGCGTCATGGGACCCGTCGTCCGCCCAAGCAGAACCTGGTGACACTCAACGATTGATGTTAGGTCCTGATTGAGGCTCACGTTGCGGCTGAGCTTGCGGAACGCATACGCTGTCGGCTCAAAGGCAATAACGCGTCCGTTGCCGCCTACCAACCTTGCCAAATGCAGCGTATGGGCGCCGATGTTGGCGCCGACGTCGAGCCCAACATCACCCGCTCTCACCCAGCGGGTATGGGCCGCGGCGGTAGCCGGCTCAAATTGCCCACGCAAATAGATGGATAGGTCGATGCCTTCGCGCAGGTCGAGCTCCCAGAACAGCCCCCTTCGGCGCACCTGCACAATGTCTCTTTTGCCGATCAACCGGCGCGGACCACCCAGGAGTGCGTACGCGGCGCGGGCAAGAAGAATCTTGTAGCGGGTCTTCACCGCCTTTCTCCAGCGGCCCCGAGAGCAAAGAATCCGCGTACACGTGTACCTTCTAAAAGTGGCCCGGAGAATGGCAGTGCCAGCGGCCGTGTCCCAATCATGGCGCTGCAAACCGGGTTAAGAATAGTGTTCCTACTGCAGACGCGACACAGTAGCGGGACGCTTGCGGCGAATATGCGGGTACCGCCATCCTGCATAAGAAACGGTGCCGAAAACGCAACGCCGCCTACCAGCGCCTCGTGGAAACGCGGCAACGCCTCGGGTGGCATCGTCTGGTCGGCGTCGAGGATCATCAGCACATCGCCGCGCGCGGCCTTGCGCGGGAACACGAGCACGTTCTCCCTGTTCATTGTCACAGCCTCTCGGTCATGGTAGCGGCACCAGGACACGGTGATTGTCCCAGAATTCCGGATGCCATCGCCGGCTGCGCTTCAACACCTCCAGGGCGGCTTCCAATCGCCCATGGTCGACGACGCGGAGTAGGCGCAAGCGGTCGGTCTCTCCGAAGACCTGCACCCCTTCCTTCGCGCCGATGCCGGAAAACCATGCCTCGAATAAGTGCTGCTGGGCGCTGTAGCTGTCGACCGAGGCGATCGCGAGACGGCGCTCGCGCTCATGCGGATCACGAACGAACGGGGAGAGAATGAAGCCTGCCTTGCCTATCTCGGCCGGTCTGAAGGTTGTCTGGCGTTGCCAGTCGATTGGGCGCTGGACCCGGATGTTCGGGAGATTGGGATGGGCTCGTGCCTCAAATTCCCAGAGGCTTTCGATGGCGCGCGTATCGCGGGACCAGGCCGCGTAAAGGGTCGTTCCCCGACCCTCCCGCCTCACCGCATCGAGCACCGCGCGCCCAAGGACAACATCTGGGCCTGCAGGATTGGCAGCCAGATTGACCCCGGAAATCCGCTGCCAGACAGCGGGCGGATCGGACTGCGCCAGCAGAATCGCGCCATTCAAGGGCAGCAAGAGCAGCAGGGTTCGCACGACATTTCGCGCCCTCTGCGACGCTGCCTCAAGTGCGAGAAAGGTCAAAGGCAGGATGCTCATCACCGCCATCAACGCAAAGGGGTAGAAATACCGCACCTGGGAACCGCCGGTCCTGATCCACCAGAACCAAAAACCTACGCCAAGGCCGACGATCGCCGCAAGCAGGCCGCCAACAGCCAGCGCCCGGTCTTCTCCGGCCAGCGCTCCTTTGCGCGAACGGAGACGGCCGAGCCCGGCTAGCACCGCAGCGACCAGCGCGATGACAGAGGCGTAGCCGAAGCTGGCGTGGATCATCGAATGCAGTAAAGACGGCGTGATGGACGATGCCAAACTGTCTGTTAGCACCTTGAGCGCCCGATTCCCGTATGCCATGTTCGCCGCCGAGAAATAGCTCGTGCGGAACCCGGCGAGGAGCACCGGGCCGCACAGGGCACCGAAGACGAATGCGCCAGTGCCGAGTATCCGCAAACCGGGCAGCCGGAATTCCCCTCCGGAACGCGCAGCCCAGAGACGAGCAAGCACGATCACGAACCACGTGCACATGACCGTTACAACGATCAACGCGCCGGCCGGTTTGGTGAGAAAGCAGAGGTTCGCCAGAAGCGCGGCCAGCGCCGTCCACCCCCACGACACTCTGGCCGCACCGAGGATTGCGGCCGAGCAAGCGAGCGCTGCCACTCCCGTGAGAAAGGTGTCGGTGAGGCCCCAATATCCAGGCGAGCCGGAAGCGCTCGACAACTCGAAGTGGTAGAACATCGGCAGCGCGCAGAGGAAGAGCGCGACACATGCGACATCCCAACGTAACGCAGCGCAGCGCCGCAACGTCCCCGCGACCACGAACACGGCGGCGGCCAGAAAAACGATGCCGAGAAAAACCGAACGAAATAGGAAACCCTTGGGTGATTCTATAAACCCGAACGGATACGACATCAGCACCGTGCCGGGTGGACGAACCGTGGGCTCGATGTTTAATGGATTCACAAAGTGGCCCTGCGCAATCTCTACCCACAGGTTTCGGGCTTTGAGCCAGTAGCTGATCGCGTCGTATATTAAGGGCTGCCCGCTCGCCTGGACGTGCTGCCATATCGCCCACCCGACGAAAGTCAGCCAAGCGGCCACGAGGAGATGCGGCAGGCAAGAGACCTGCAATAGCCGTGGCATACCAGGAGTTCCTTCAGTAGACATAGTCGAAAACATGACAGGGGCGGGGCGTGGCCGTGTGACGCGAAACGGTTTTGAAATGAAGACTATCCTCTTGGAGTGTCAGAGCAAGTCTCTATCGGCCCTGCGAGGTGCGCAACCAATCCAGTGTTCGCCCTAGCCCCTCGCGGAAGGAGACGCGTGGCTGCCAGCCCAGCACGTCCCGTGCGCGGCTGACGTCGAGCACGTTCACCGGCACGTCGAACTTGCGGGCCGGCAGGTAGCGCCGTTCGACGGGACGCCCGATCAACTCCTCCATAGTCGTAAGCAACTGGTTCAGGCTGCGGCCTTCACCCGACCCGATGTTGAAAACGCGCGGTTCGCCATCGTGCTTTATGGCCATGATGAACGCATCCACGACGTTCTCGATGTAGACGTAGTCACGTGTCACGCCGCCGTCGCCCCAGATCTCGATCGGCTGGCCCGCAAGCGCCCTGCTCAGGAACACGGCCACCGCGCCCTGGGCGGTGTCCACGCGCTGCCGCTCGCCGAAAGGATTCGAGACTCGGAGAATGCGGTAGTCTAACCCATGCATGCACCAGTAGAGATGCAGGTACTTTTCAATCGTAAGCTTGACGATTCCATAGGACACGAGGGGCTCGGTGGGATGCTCCTCGGAGATGGGGATCCGACTGGGTACGCCGTACACGGTGCCGCCCGACGAGATGAAGACGACGTTCTTGACCGCACACCGTACCGCCGCGGCAAGCAGCCTAAGCGTGCCAACGAGGTTGGTTTCGACGTCGTAGATGGGGTCGTCGTTGGAATTCTTCGGCAACGTGGTCGAAACCAGATGGAACACCATGTTGCAGTCTTCGACCGCCGCCTCAACGTCGGCCGCGCTCTGAAAGTCGCCAGCGAGCCACTCGACGGGCTCCTCGCGGCCGAAGGCCCGGTACGGAAGCACGCGCGGTCGCTCGAAGATCCGTACGGCGTGACCGAGGATGAGCAGCCGGTCCGCGAGAAACGATCCGATGAACCCGCCACCGCCCAGGATCAAACAGCGCATGTTAGCCGGTTGCTGCAACGTGTGGAGCGGTTCTCGGAGATTAGTGACGCAATCATGCGATTCAATTCCGGCTGGGAACGTTCGGACACGCTACCACTAGTGTGTCACGCGCTCGCGCGCGGGTCACCGGCGCCTCGGTGCCAACCACAGGTGGAACAGGCATCCGCAGCAAAGGGCTGGCTGCTGCGCATGCAGGCAACAACGTCGTGGTTCGCATAGGCACGGCCCGGCTAATTCGACACCAGGAAGACATCCTGATAAGTCCAGCCGCCGGGTTTCCGCCAGAAGCCGTATGACATGTCGACGATGCGCAGCCCGCCACCCTCAAGGATCTGGCGAGCCCGCGTCTCCTCAAATGCGATGACCGCCTCGGGCTTGTTCTCGTCCATGACGGCATAGTCGCCGCGAGAGTACGGGAAGGGGATGATCTTATCGCCGGCGGCGATCTGTGACCGGAAGTCGTCGTTGATGATGAAGAACGTCAGGATCGCTCTCCGGTGGGGCTTTAGAACCCGGGCTATCTCGTTGGCATAGCGCTCGGCCGAGGTCGGTAGGAGATGCGTAAAGACCGATGTGGCGAACACCACGTCGAAGCTGTTGTCGGGATAGGGAAACACATATTCCGAAGCCTCCGTGCCGATGTCGCTATAGCGCGTGTTTTTCAGATCCGCGTGCTGGAAGCGGAAGTGGGGGAAGGCCTGCGAGATGTGGTTGCGACACCATTCGACCATCGGCAGGACGACGTCGAAGCCGTCATAGGAGCCCTCTGGATCGAGGTATTCGGTAAAGTGGACCGCGGCCCGGCCGCAACCGGAGCCAATGTCCAGGATGCGATCGTCGCGCCGCGCACCGCAATGGCTACGGACCAATTCGAAGACGTGGCGCCCTATGGCCATATAGTCCCCGCCTCCGACCGCGTCAATAAATTCCTGCGGTGGAAGCGGGATGGCGGGCGTGCTCAACGACATGGTGCTCGGAGCATAGGAGGCTCAGCGCCAATTTGCATGCGTTGGGCCGGCCTGAGACCCGTTGGCCCGCGCGGTTGCGGGCCCACCCCCATTTGCTTACCCAGCTCGCGATCGAAAGACGGTGAAGCCGCGTAGGACGCCGCGTTCATCGTGTCGATCCGGGGACATGGATGGCGGCCCGACGGTAGCCGGTGTGCGCGACGACGATCGGCAGCAGGCGCTCGATCGCGTGCAAAATAGAACCGTCGTAGGGCAGAGGTTCGGCCGGATAATCACTCCAGGCGAAGCCGAGGTCGAACAGCGGCGCCAGCGCGGCCGGGCGCGCCCAGAACATCGTGCCGACCGGGAAACTCGGCGGCGGGTCAGGAAGGCTCGCGATGCCCATCCGTCGCGCGAGCACATCGGCGAAATCGCGGTTCCTCCCCCAGTCGAGCAGATAGGGATCGTCCGGGTAAACGATACCGAGCTGCGGATCCTCGGCGAAGCGCCCGAGGATCGCATCGGACGACGGATGCTCGCGGCCGAGCAGATTCTCGAGCAGGTATTCGCGCCAGTGCCGTACGAACTCGCGGTCGTTGAGCACGTGACTTTGCTTCGTGTGGACGTGGCCAATGACGTCGTAGGCGCGCAGCCTTGTGCCGAAAGCCGTCAGGAAGGGGCCGATATCACGGCCGCAGTTCGGTACCACTCGCACATCGCAGGTACCGCGCCGATAGATTTGGAAAAGCCTGCGCGCCTGTGCTGCGTCGGCGTCGGACGCCACGCTAACGAGTAGGTCGCATGGCGGGCCTTCGGATCGGAGGCGCGCGACGATGTCGTCGAGCAGGTCGATATAGAAGGCGTGAACGTGTAGCGCGCGCCGAAGCCTGATCGCGACGGGGGCCTCCGTGTGGTTCGACGGATCGATGACCTCGACACGCCACGGACCGTCCTGACGCCCGGCACGTAGCCAGTGGGCGAAAGGATTCGCCGCGTCCCGGCCGAGCTCGTGGTGTCGCGCATAAGTGGCGGAATCGAAACCCGGCGCCGGACGCCGCGCGTCGATGCCGCTCGCCGACGAACGCAGGAAGCTGACGATCGCCTGCGCGCGGGTCCGAGGGTACATCACCGGCATCGAGGCGAAGTTGACGTCGAAGTCCGCGGCATCCTGCAGAGTTGCCGCGTCGTTACGCTCCTGAAGACAGCGTGTCCGCGCTGCCCATGCAATGTCGAACAGGCGCGCGACGTAGCTTGGCATATGGAAGTACCGGGCCGCGAGATCCCGCACACCGGCCGATACAGCGTCGGCGAACGCCGGCGACGACTGCAGCCGTAGGATCAGGCGGGCGGCATCTCCGATACTTGCGGACGGTAAGATGCATTCGGCGGTACTCGGGTGGTTGGCAAGCACCTCGGCGACCCCGGTTGCGTTGTGGAAACAAATAACCGGCTTGCCAATCGACATCGCATCGATTGCGACATTCGGCATCGGATCGAGGCGCGAAGAAAGGAAGAGCGCGTCGGCGCGAGCATAGACCGCCTCGATATTCTCAATTTCATCGACTATTGCGACGTTGTCGATACCGGCACCCGTGATCTGTTCCTGCACGTAGGCCGAGTAGCCAAGATCCTTTTCCGGATCGAAGCCGTGGCCGATCCACAGCATAGCGACGGCCGCCTCGGGGGCGAGTCGCCGGACCTCAGCCGCAGTGGCCACAAAGAGATCGACACCCTTGCGATAATGCACCGTGCCGGCGCCTAGCACGAAAAAGCATCTACGACCGCCGGGCTGCGCCAATGTCTCGATTTTCGCCAGTTCCGCGATTGCCGTGGCGCCGGTTGACGCGCGGGCTGGGACCTCGCACTTGCCCTGCGCAAGCACGTGTGAGGCTTCAACTGCCTGACGGGTTCGCGCGGTCAGCGCGTTGCGCTGGACTATATGGGCCGAGAAGACAACGTCGGCAGCCAGACGCAGTGCCGCGACGAAGTCCTCGCGCGGCCGCGTGTACGCGAAAAATTCATGAACCAGTAGGACCGACGGCACGAATCGCTCGCTGAGCGGCCGAATCACTGCGCGTGATTCGATGCTGTTGACGAGTGCGACGTCGATGCTGTAGCGGTCGCAGATATCCTTCACGATGGGACCAACGGCCGTCGGATTACGGATGGGCCGGTCGAAGGGGCCCACGACGACGTCGCAGGTCTCGGCGAAGTAGCTGGCGATTCCGCCGCCGCCGAGCAGAAGCGCAATCACGTTGCGGCGATTCCTCAGTTCGCGGCAGATGTTCCACGCGAGGATCGGTGCACCGGTCCGTGAGGCTTCGTGGCTGACCACAAGAACGGTCGGACGGTCGGAAGCGAGCACCTGCGGATTCGCGTTGGCGTTCAGTTGGGGCGCTCGACCCAGCCGGCCTTCCTTCCGGCCTTCGTTGAGGTAGTGCTGAAGGGGATCGACGCCACTCTCGGCGACGTCGGGATAGGCTTGGAGATAGAAGTTACGGTCGAAGTTGTCCACCGCGCGCTGGCGGTCGTTACGGGCCATCAAGGCGCCCCAGTTTCGGTAGGCAGCCGTGTGTCCAAAAAGGAACGGGAACGCCGAGAAAAGCCAGCCTTTCACCTTGACCTTCCGGCCGACGGATATTGGCAGAACGCGATAGAGTGATCGCGCTGTGATAGAAACGACCTTTCGGAACCTCCGACGGAACTGCAGCCTGCTTGCCGCCCTCCTAACAAACCTGAGCGGTGCCGTTATACGCCAGGACGTAGATGAACGCATTGCGCGCAGCTTCGCATCCTCTGCGGCCACCGTTTGGTTAAGGCCCGCAATCTTCTCGTCGCGCTCGGCCACCGCTCGGTTGAGGCTAGCGATCTGCCCGTCGCGCTCGGCCACGGCTTCGTTAAGGCTGCCGATCTGCCCGTCGCGCTCAACGAGATGCGTAGTCAGGCGGTTAACGTTAACCGATAATCTTGAGGCATTAACCTCACTCATCGCGATGAGTGGAGCAAAACTAAGCTCAGCTGTCTGTAACGCCTCGGAAACTGCGTCAAGCTCCGTCGGCTCCGAAGCCATGCCTCCAGCTGCCCGCATCGCCCACTCAAAGGCCACTTTCACCCATTCAGAGATATCGGTCCTTTCCACGAGTTCATTGGTTGCAATCGAGTGATGCCGCAACCGGGTGGATAGAAAACGATCGACCTCTGCACCCCGATAGTGCGACTGCCCCGGCCAAGTAACCTCCAGTTCAGTACCGAGCCTATGAACCACGCCGCGCCAATCCGATAACAGTTCGTCATACTTAACGAAGGCGCGCTTGATTCCACGGCTACACCTCTCCGCCGCCAGAAAATGCCTAAGCCAAAGCAACATCGACTTCGGTTGCTCAAAGCCATCGCGTGCTTTTAGGGAAGCGGCTACCTCCAGAGGATTTCGCACAATAATCGCACACGACGGCTCGACGTCAAATTCATCCAATAGAGGCAGCCAAAGCGGTAAAAGCCGGTTGATCCGCGGGTCCTTTACGACAAACAACTTGGCAGCCGCGTACTCTTCGCGCAATACCCCCAGCAACCGAATCGCAAACGTTTGAGCAATTTCGGAGGCAAACCAGGCAGCCGGGAAGTCCAACACATCATCCCAGCGCGACCCGGCAGCCGACAGCAGTTCATCATGGATTCTTACGATTACCTCGGGTTCCCAATAACCCTTTTCGTTGTTCGGATTAGGCGGCATCACCCGTCTTGGAAGTGCTGCCCCGTAGAGGTTTAGCACCCGTGTCAAAGCCGAGGTGCCAGACCGGTGCATGCCTAGGACGAGTATAGCCTTTCTGGCCCTAGCCGCTTTTTCGTCCTGCTTACGCATGTTCACCTGTTCTTCAAGCGCCGCATTTATAATCAACCCCTTCTATGGCAGATAAAGGACGCCACACCCCACGAAGCCGCCCGGCAGCTTCGAGGCCATCGCGGCAGCCCATAAACCGATGTGTGCCCGCCAGTGCCAATTGTAATCGGTGCCCGCCGCCTTCACTTCGCGCTGATAGACCGCCTTGAAGGTGGGAGACTCCATGAAGTCATGGTTGTGGATGGTGATGAGTCCATCCCGACAGTATTGGTCGGGTCCGGGTGGGACGGATCCACTCACGGGACCCTCGGATCGGCGATCGGCATCAAGTGGCCCGTGGTCAACGCAAGCCCACACGAGTCGCCGATGCAAACCGGTCGGGCGCTGAATGATGGTGGCTTCCCAAGATGGCTTCCCTACCGTGCGGCAACGATACGAGATCCCGTATGCTTTTTCAAATCGCTTGGCGCCTTTGGCGCCGGACAAACCCCGGTCTTGGATGGCAAGATCACCTACGTCCCTGCTGATTCCGAAGAAGGCGGCCCTGGTGGCGGACGCTATTACTGGCAAAAGCTTCCGCGAGCTGGAAGGACAAACAGACAACGATCCCCGGCGCTGTTGTTCCTGGAATGCCAGTAGGCACCCCGGGCAAGACAGGCGAGAAGACACTGCTTCGGTACGTGCTTGATCCGCTAGCAGGGTTTTACTGGAGGACACTCAGGTAGCTCCAAGGAAGGCACAACGGAAAGAAATCTGTCGCCGCTAACGAGACGGCGCGAGAAGGACAGTCCCCAAGACGATCATCACCGTACCCCACCACATTTTGGGCGAGACTGTCTCCCCGAGAAACACCACGCCGAGGAATGTCACTACCAATGCCGATGAGCAGGCGACCGCGTAAGCGTAGCTGATATCGAGTCTGCTAAGGCTCATAACCCAAAATAAAAATCCCGCGACAAGCAAAACCAGCACGATTGCCAAGTGTAAAGCGTTTCCGGAAGAAAAGAGCGAGTCAACAAAAGACCGGTTGAAACTCAAAGGCCCGGTCTTGTTGAGAAGCGCTTTTAACATGACCTGGCTTCCTGACGCACACAGGATCGCAAGAAAAAGATAAGCATTCCCAGTTAAGAATCTAGACACTTTTCCCTCTCGTCGGATTGGTTGTCAACAGAATCGCCGACTAGCTCGGCAGCACCACTCGAGCAAATCATGACTAATCCTTGCGTGCGGCGAGCAACAACGATCCGCCAGCCGGGAACGAAATTCCGGCACGGATAAGTCCTCGTTCAATCCGCATCATCTCCGCCAAACTTCGGTTCAAGACGCGGCCAATGTTAAATTCCGACATAAAACTTTGCTGCGCACCAGGGGCGTTGCTGCTATAGCTCACCCGTACCAACCACATCAAAGGCAGCAGCAATGACACGAATGATGTCATAGCCAAAATCCGAAAACCTGCGTTTTGTACTTTCCTGCGCAAGTCCACTCGCCGATAGCGTCTGTAGTGTCCGTCAACCTTGTCCCTTTCGCTCCAAAGCCATTGGTGCTGAGGCACCGTCAGGATGATTCCTCCTGCCGGTTTCGTCGCCTTATACATTTGCTCCAAGACGACGTCATCCTCTTCGATGTGCTCCAGAACATCAAAGGCGCCGATTACGTCAAACTCATTCTCGAAAGGGATGCGGCGCGCATCCATCTGAAACAGTCTCGCTTGCGGCACACGCCGCGCGGCGAATTCGAGTCCGTCGCAAAGGATTTCGCTGCCCGCCAACTTAAGACGCGGAAACGAAGACCGGAATTCATGCAGGACGAAGCCGGTCCCGCAGCCTATCTCCAGCAGGCTTTGCGCAGCGGGATAGAAATTTCCAAGCGCCCACGCTAATAGCCGATTGCGGGATTGAAACCAGAAACTTGCTTCTTCGACTCGTGCCAGCTGGGGGTAATACTCGCTTCGGAAACTGACTTCATCGGCTAAAACTTGCGGTGCGAACCAAAGGAAGCCGCCGCGTTGTACAGGTTGCCGACAGCATGCAGGACATGACCAATCTTCTTGATTGTGACGTTGCTCGCAAGAAAGGCATATCTTCATTTTGTTGGAGTACGACGTTTCGGTCTTCAGACTCTTAGGCAGGCGAAGATCAACTGACTCTGGCGTCTCTTGATCGCGTGGATTTCGTAGCCGGTTCGGGATAGAGCAGCCTTGAATGTTTCTTCGTCTATCGTGCTCTTTTCGATGTTCCACGCGTCGGCAAAGCGAAACTTGCGAAACACGCTCGAAACTAGTTTATAGCCGGCAATCATCGCGTTGAAAAAAACGCGGGCTCTGAACGTCATGCCCCGCCTGTCGAATTCGACGATGAATGCTCTGCCGCCGGCCTTCAGCACTCGCGCAAACTCGTTCAAGGCAGGGACAGGATCGTCGAGGTTACAAAAGAGGCCGGCCGCCGTGACGGCATCGAAAGAACCGCGCTCGAAGCGAAGGGCTTGGACGTCTCCCAGCTCAAACCTTGCGTTGTCGATTTTGAACTTCCGCGCCTGCCTGTGCGCGACTTCGATCATGCCTTGCGATCGGTCGACTCCGACGAACGAGCATTCGCGAAAGATACGCGCGAGACCAATCGAAAAAAGCCCGGTCCCGCATCCGGCATCCAGGACCGACGTGGGTCGCGCGCCCTGCATCAGCGACGCAACTTCGCGCACGAGACCGCCTTCGTACTGGTCGCGCCAGAAATGGTAGAACGGCGCTTGCGCGTTGTACCAGTTGTTCAGCTTTTCGGTGTTGATCATGTCTTCGTTCCAGCAAGCCCTAGCGTTGTTGTTGCTTCCCGGCGCTGGCGAACGCCACGCGCGCGGCGTTTTCTTCGCTCTCCTGAGACGGCTTTCCTCTGTGGACCTGCCGTACCGCGTACTGCGGTTTGCGGTTGACGTTGAGGTGCAAACGGCCCAGGTACTCACCCATGATTCCAAGCGCTAACAACTGCAGGCCACCAAGCACGAGGACCGAAACGATAATCGAGGCGTAGCCGGGAACGGGAATTCCCGATGAAAGGTATTGATACAAGTAATACAGGGCAGCGACGAAACCCCCGCCTGCAACGATCACGCCGACTGCCGACATGATCTGCAAAGGGATCAGAGAAAAATTGGTGAACATGTTGAACGCAAGGACTACAAGTTTGCGAAACGAGTAGCGTGAGCGGCCAGTCGCCGACTCGCAGTGGTTGATCGTTACCTCCCCGATGCGCTGCGTGTTCCACGCGAGCAGCCCATCGATGAACGTGAAGTTCAGAGAGTACGAAAAGATGCTTTCCATCAGCTCTCGTGTCATTACGCGAAAAGAGCTCGTTTTTATCGCCGAGTTGAAAACGGTCTTATAGAACACGCTCATCATCGACGACGCCAGGTTTCGCAGCGCGTTGTGCTTTTTCTCTTTGTAACACCCATAGACGAGATCGAGCTCGCGCTCCTGTATCGCGTTGAGCAGGTGCGGAACCTCTTCCGGGGGATGCTGCAGATCATCGTCCATCGTCACGATGTAGTTTCCGGCCGCATGGCGAAAGCCGCACATGAGCGCGTTGTGCTGACCGTAGTTTCGCATCAACTGGATTGCGACGACCCGGTCCGCGCGCGACCGCTGCAGATCCCGCAGCACCTCCCACGAGTCATCGCGACTTCCATCGTCGACAAGAATCAGCTCGTACTGGTTTCCCAATCTGTCGAGCACAGCGATGAGACGCGCGACCAGCTTGCGCAACGTGCTTGCTGCGTTGTACACGGGAATGACGACCGACACGTGCACGATGGCCTCGCTTTTAGCGCCTGCTCACGGTTTCGCCCCAGATGAAATTTCCGCTGTTGGGGCCAAAGCGAAAAATCAGATCGACAACCGACACGTTGGGCAAAAAAGGCGGCTCGCCCTGCGGATACTCGGGATACCGATAGTCAATGAACTTCAATTCAATATTCCGCTGCGCGAACTCGGAGGGATCGATGTACGCGGTTGCGGCCGGGCCTGAGAGATACGACGTCGCGTTGAGCCGCGTAAGTAGATCGAGAAGGCGCTCCTGTTTTTTGCCGCGCAGGTCAAAGCTCCGCGAGTCGCAAAAAACAACTTCGATCTCGAGCCATTCTGCGAGCCGGCGAGTGAGCAGTTGATTGAGCTCAGTCAAACGCGCCCAGGTACGCCGACAATAAAGATCTTCGAAAAAGGGCGCGTATTGATCGAAGTAATCGCATTTTCCGTAGCACTGGTTCAGAGTGCGCCAATGCTTAAGCTGCCAGTGATGCGATCGAATCTCTACATCGCATATGCGTTGTTTCGTCGCTTCTTTGCCGATGGGAATCGTAAGCCATACCGTCGCATTGCGCATTTTGACGATGTTGCGATTCCGCCAGTCGTTTTTTGTGTACTTTACATCGTCGTAAAACACGAACAGATCGACGCTTCGGATGAGATCGAAATAGCCTTTCCACGGCAGATAGCACGACTGCACGACCGCAACTCGACGGTCTCTCTCTGCTGGCTGCTTGTCCAGTCGCGCCATTTCGTTTACTCGGCTATACAATCCGGTTCCCACATCGCCGTGCATCGTCATTCGATTGCGGCGATCGATTGCTCGATGACCCAGCTCACTTTCGATTCGAGTCCGAGCCACAATGGCAAGCGGACCAGACGCTCGGCTGCCGAGCGCGTCTCGGTCAATTGTCCAGAGAAGCGAGCGTGCTTCTGCCCCATCGGAGAATCGTGCAGCGGTACGTAGTGAAAGACGCTTTCTATCCCCTGTTCCTTGAGCTTGGCGATGAAAGAATTTCGTTTTTGCAAATTTGACAGCAGGAGGTAATAGATGTGAGCGTTGTGCGTGCAGTCGCCGGGCACGGCAGGGCGGCGCGCCTTGCCCGACTGGTCCAGCGATGCGAAACCGTCATGGTAGCGCTTCCAGATGCCTATACGCCGAGCAGTGATCGACTTGGCTTCCTCCATCTGTGCCCACAAAAACGCAGCGATTAGTTCGCTAGGCAAATAGGAAGAACCAACGTCGGTCCAGGTGTATTTGTCTACCTTCCCACGAAAAAAAAGGCTGCGGTTGGTTCCCTTTTCCCACACCATTTCGGCGCGCTCAGCAAAACGGGGATCATTGATGAGAAGCGCCCCTCCTTCTCCAGAAATAAGATTCTTCGTCTCATGAAAGCTCAATGCAGCGAGGTGACCAATGCTGCCCAAGGGGCGTTCTTTGTAGCTCGACATCACCGCGTGCGCAGCGTCTTCAATCACGAGCAACTGATAGTCTTTGGCAATCGCCATGATCGTATCCATGTCGCAGCCGACTCCCGCATAGTGCACGGTAACGATTGCTTTGGTGCGTGGGGTAATCGCCGCTTCAATTTTTGTCTCATCGATGTTGAGCGTGTCCGAACGGATATCGACAAAGACAGGGACTCCTCCGCGCAGGACGAACGCGTTAGCAGTGGAGACGAAAGTATAGGACGGCTTGATGACTTCATCGCCGGGATTGATCTTCGCGAGAATCGCGGCCATTTCCAGAGCCCCAGTGCAGGAATGCGTGAGGAGCGCCTTACTGCACCCGATGCGTTGCTCGAGCCACTTTTGACATTTGTTGGTAAACGCTCCGTTGCCAGATAGATGGCCTTGCGCGTGCGCCTCGCTTAGATACGATAGCTCCCTTCCGGTCATGAACGGCTTGTTAAAAGGTATGGTCGGAGTCACGGTGTTTTCCTTCACCCAAGAGTATGCTACTAAATGCAGCTCAGAAGAAGATACGCTGACGTTGGAAAAGTCGTGCTCTTGGAGTTTTTCCTACCTTCGCTTTAATCGGGCGATTATTTCGCTTCAGCAGTGCTCGTGGCGGCTGCGGCAGCGGTCGGTGGCTTCGTTGGCATCAGGAAAATTGAGTCGAGATCGAGGTTTCAGCCACTCTGGGGAGTGGGCCCTGGGCCTGTGGAGTTCGGTAGGACAGGCCGCCGCCATCAGCCTGACTGGCTTCATCGTCTATGCACTGTTCTACTGGATTGCTAGCGGTAGCGTCCCCATCGTTGGCGCAACGTCCGGTGTGTCACGGAGAACAGCACGAAACCAGGCTCTGTAAGGACCTCCCGGAAGCCGTTCTTAGACAGCGCTTTCCGAACATCCGGAGTGGACGCGGCTGCTGGGGCGAGCACTACGTTCCGCAGTCCGGAGGAGAGCAGGTCGGAGAATGCCTCGAAGTCGCCGCCTTCCCCGCCGACGAAGGCTGCTGCCGCGAGCCGCCGCTCGCCCAACTTGGGATCTCCCTGAATCTCTGAGATATAAACGATCTCGAATCCCCGAACGACGATCTGAGGCAGGCGCGATGTGTACATGGGGATCAAAGAGCTGAAGCGCCGAGGGGCCAGCATCGGGCCCGGCGCTGCGGCGGCGACGATGTTCTCCACCTCCACTTCCTTGCTCCTTTCGACTTTGTGTTGGAAGCCGAAGCGGACCCTGGATAGGGTCGAGCTTTCGAATGAGGATGCCGCAGCTGTGCTCACCATGAGTGCCATCGCCAAAGCGAGCCATGCATGCCCCGGCCTGAGCGGGCGGCTTTCAAGGGCGAGGGTCGTACAGATGCCGATCGAGAGCGGGAAAGGGAGAAGGAACAGGAGCCTCCAAAAGGCATTGGCGGAGGTCAGTTGAGCCGCGACCCAGGGGCTCCATAGCGGGTTCATAAGGGCTAAAAGGAGCACCCCTGTCCAGGTCGCGAGCAGTATCCCCCGCTTCCGCCCGGCAAGGACGCAAGCGAGCAGCGTCGAAAGATAGAAGGCGAATGCCCAACCCGTGAAGGGTCCTCCGAATACGAGCCGCATCGCGCCGCCGAGGCTCGTCGGCCAGTTAGGGTCGTTGACCACTGAACCCGGTCCGAAATGCGTCCGAGCGAATCCGAGGCAGAAAAGACCGGTGGCAACGATATAGAAAAGACTGGCTTCGTATGCGCCTATCTGGCGCAGGGTCGCGCGATCCCGGGGTCCTGCGGCCAATCGGCCGGCCGCCAGGCATGCCGCGAGAGCGGGAAAAAGGAAGAGTGCGGAGGAGGAGAACCCGACAGCGGCGATATTGAAGAGGACCAATCTGCCGAATGTCCGAAAGCCGGGGTTCCCGAAGAAGTCGAATGTGAAGGCGATGAAGACGGGGACCCCGATGGACATCAGCAGGACCTTCCCTTGCCAGATCCTGACGAAGGCGAAATTCCCGTGACTCCGATGCTCGCTCCCTGCGATGCAAAGGAAAAGGACGATGGCGGCCGTTCCTATGAGCACCGCGAGAGGGGAACGGGACCATTTGGAAAGAGCAAGGAACCAAGCGGCCGGAAGGAGCGCGCCTGCGGCGACGGGAACGAGGAAGTGATAGACGTCGAGCACTCTTTGGCCGGCTAGACGCGCGATGCTCCCCCATGCGAGCTCGACGAGTTGGGTCACGAGCAAAGGCTGTTCGTCCGGCTTGGGGAGGAGAGCGTGGGAGTGGCAGAGGAGATCGAGCGGGCGTCGGGGGTCTTCGACGAAGAGGACCGTCCGCGCGATGTAGCTCGTGTCGTCCAGGTCCGGGCGGATCGCGAGCAGTGCAATGGTGGAACCTGCCAGCATGAGGGACACCAGGGGCCACCCGGCTCCGTCTACGACCGTTCGCTGGGTTGCGAAAAGCTGGTTGCGATGGGCCACCGCGGCCCATGCGGTGGCGCAGGCAGACGCGGAGAAGAGGACCGTCAGTCCGTCAAGGGAGAGGTTGAAGTAGAGAGATGCGTGCGCACAGAGAGTCCAGATCGCAAATATTACGACGACGGACTCGAAAAGACGTTCCGCAAACCAGGCCGTCCGAAATGGACTGAGCTCCTCTCCGTCCTTGGGTCGTACCCGCTTCTCGGAGGGGGCCGCCGCGTGCGTCAAAGGAATCCTTTCACCCACTTCCCGGCCTGCTCCAGCAGGGCGTCCTTAGCCTGCGGGGTGTTGGCCTCGGCGTAGGTGCGGATCAGGGGCTCGGTCCCCGACGGACGCATGAGGATCCAGTGCTCGTTCTGCAGGATCACCTTCACGCCGTCGATGGTGCGGACCTCGGCGACGGGGGAGCCCGCGATCTTGGCGGGCAGCTTCTTCTTCACCTTCTCCACGAAGTACGCGTAATGGCTATCTAAGCCGACAGTCAACAATGACGCAGCCAATAAAAGAAGCATCGCTCCTAGCTTAAAAAGATAATTGAACTCCCACATTGGAAGCGCCATCAATCCCAAGAGAAACGGGTGGATGCCTTGTGCAAGATGGGCAATATCGGCGCGCGAAAAAGCATAGTGTATATATATCAATCCGACAAAAGCGGCGGCAACGAATAGCGGGTTTCGCTGCAGTCTCACCGCGTGGGCGATAGACAAATAGATACCAGCCCCGATGAAAAAAACAGGCATAACGAGAAAGAGTGTTCCTGTTAAGGCTTGTTTGATCGCATCCAGCGTCGGCAACTCAGCGTAATCGATTTGCCAGGGCCACGGGACCGGAAGAGGAATATTTGTAGCGCCATAATCGAAAAGCAACACCAGATCATTCCAAAATGCTCCAAGGAATTCTGGAATAAAAATGACCATGATGAGCAATGGCAAATATCCAATTACGATACCAAAAGCCCAAGCGACGAGTCGTTTTGGCAGATCTACTCTAGATAGCTTGTGCCAGATAAACAAGATCAGGAGGAAATAGGCGATAAGCCCGTAGAAGCCGTGATTACGCCCGAAGAAAGCGGCTAGTCCTAGAAAAATCCCAACGCCAAAGTGTCGCGACACCTTGGGCTTTTCAACCAGCAATACTGCGAAATACACCATTGAGAGCGAGACGCTGTGATCAAACGCTTTGAATTGTGGGAACATCCATAGCCATAGGACCACTCCCATCACTGCGAGCATGCAATGAGATTGACTAACTCTTCGCAACGATAGTAAGCCGCACGTAAGGCCGAAGACAGAAAGTGCAGCGGTCGCCAGCGCTATCGCCAAGAAGTTTGAACCAGAAGGCCGACCACAAGTAGCGGCCGGGATCATAAGACGCGAAATCCCTGATGGGTATATCGCCTGCGGCGGTGCGGATGGAGCCGTACCAGAGATAGCCTTCGTCGGCTAGCAATCCTGCTGGAGCGATGTGACCGTTGAGAAAGAACCCAAGCGAGACCAACGATAACGATATGAGAATCGTTGTAGGAATATTCTTACGCTTTTCCAGAAGGATTCACCATGCGAGCGATAGCGTTAGAGGACGACGACAGCGAAAACTGCCAAGCGGCGCTCAGTCTCGCGGCGTCGACCGATCACCGATACCGCTTACAGAGCTGACGCGAGCTTTCCCAACCGACTCGGCAAAGGTGCCATCGCGCGCGATTTAACACCTCGCCAATTCTCATAGCAGGCCCACTTTGCGGCCATACTTTTCCAGGCCGAAGCACACAACCCTCTCGAATCCATGGGCTAAGGTGTCGCTGGGTTTATACCCGGTTTCAAATCGAGTTAGAAATTCGTCAATTTCTATTTCACTGAAGAGGCTCTTGAGATATTCAAATGAGATAATATACATACTTCCAGTGACATAGCTATATGTCTGGGACACGTTAAAGATCTTGCACGTCTCATGAATCACCCGTCGCTCAATTTCATAATTGGGGTTACCGGGGGTTTCGTGGACCCACCACCTCTGGCTGCACGCCATGCCGAGAGTCTTATCGTGGAACTGATCGACGATGAAGGTGTGGTTAGCCAGCAAATTTTGGTAAAGCCCTGTTCGCCACGTGTCCGCAAATTCCCTCGTATGATGTGAGCTCGTCTTCGTGTGTAATTTAGTCAATGTGAGCGGTCTTATTCCTTGATCAAGCAGGAACTTGAACTGTGACAGAAACGGATATATGTCCAAGCCGCGATTCTCGAGCACGAACACGCTGCAGTACTGCTCTTCAATATCTCTGTAGATATTGCCCATAAAGTGCGCATTGGCTTCCGGTAATGAGATATAGAGGGGGGTATTCCGATCTATGATGGGTTTGAGAGCAGTCTTGAATTCATCCCAAAGGTCGAGATGGTCGAGGTGCAGACAGATGGGGTTGAGACGGCGATCGGTGTCGATCGGCCGATCTTGCAGAGTGCGTGATGCACTGTCCAACAGGACGACCGACGAGGACGGAGGAGAGGTGGAGCTCTCAGGCGCGATCGCCGGATCGGCCTTACGAACCGTCCGAGCCGGGTTTAGCATGCGGGAGGCCCCGCGAATACCTCGGGCGATGAGCCGCAGGGGCGCCGTCAACTCCCAGGATCTGGATCGCAAGAGGCTCAAGACGGTCGCCGCCGCGTCCGTTGGGCTCGCGTCGGCTTCCGTCGCCGGTTCCGGCACCGCGCGACGTAGCCGTCTCGTGTAGCGCCAGGAACTCGAGCTGACTATATCGCGGGCTGCCGCGCCGAGGACGTTGCGCACGCGGTCCAACTCGAAGGGTGCTCGTTCGTTCGCTTTTTTAGTTTCGTCGATGACAGTTTGCTGTTTCACGAACAGACCGATAGATGCTTTTTCGACCTGCGGATGCAACGTCACCGGGAGACGAATCGTTTTCGGTGTGTGCGTTCGACTGCGTCGACTTGTAGTCGATCGGAAATCGGTCTTTTCAAGCATGCTTTCGAACAGGGTCTCGTAAGCCGCGGCTTGGGCATCGAGATGGTAGGCTGAAACGATTTTGTCACGCGCCGCGCAGCCCATGGCGAGAGCCGCCCCGTCCGCATGCAGCAGATCCGTCACCGCGGAGGCCATCGCAGCGATATCGAAGGGGGGTACTAAGCGCCCGTCGACGCGATCGAGGATCACATCGCGTATGCCACCGATCCCGAAGGAGATAACCGGTGTCGCGCAGGACATCGCTTCGAGCATGATATTGGGCAAGTTGTCCTCGCGGGAGGGCAGGATCAAAAGATCCGCGGCGCTGTAAATGAGCGCCAGGCGCGAGTCATTGCGGACAGCCCCGAGGTTGAGGAGCGGGATTCCGGTGGCCAGAAGCTCTGCAGTTCCCGCGCCGAAGACGAGGACACGAAGGCGCTGCTCGGCGAGTAGGGAATCGACGCGAGGATCGCTTTTCAGGCGATGCAGCATCTCGACGAGGAGATCGAAACCCTTGCGATGTTCACGGTTGTTCCCGGCACCGAACAGCAACGTTTTGACGCTCGGATCGATACCTAGGGACTCCTTGGCGATTTGCTTCCTCGTGGGGCGGAACAGGTCGATCTCGACGGCATTGAGGATCGTCGAGATATTCTCCGGCGCGAACACGCCGCTCTCGGCCGCGCAGTCCGCGAGCCAGCGGCTAGGGGCGATGGCGGATGCGTTGGTAGCCCGAAAGAGACGCCTTTTCCGGTCGAGTGTCCATGCGGCCAAGTTCAACACGTCTTCGTTTAGTTGAGGACAGGGCGTACACGTTTCGCGATAACCTTGGCAACCAGCCGAGTAGTGGCAGCCGCCGGTGAAGGCCAGCATGTCATGGAGGGTAAAGATGACGGGTTTACCCGTCGCTAGGAACTCTGCCACGGTGTGCGGCGCAAGGAAGCGCGCAACCCAATGGATATTGATGATGTCGAAATCATCTAAGATGCGGCTTTCCTTGAAGCTGTAGCCGGCCACCTGGGGAGAGAAGAGCGTGTTGGACAGCGCTGTTCGGCGCGCGTCGATGTAGCTTTTCTGCAGGCAGCGACTGGCCGCCCGTGCCACTCGTTCGGTGTGATCACGGGGAGGCGAAACTTCGACGCCGATTCCACACGGGTCATGGCCGGGAACAACGGAAATGATGATGGCCTCGTGGCCTCGCTGCGTAAGTCCGGCGACCAAACGACGAGTGGCGCGAACAGCGCCTCCGAAACCGAGTCCCTCGGTACTCAATATGGCGATTCTCATATTTCGACTACGCGGCCAAGAGGCGGCAGGACAAGGATAAAAGATAAGAAATTCGGCTCTTCAGGAGAATTTATGGGTAGATAGGAGGGTAGTTGACTAAAGGAGGTCCGAGCCATTTTTAGAATACACATCTTTCCACTCATCGCGAGCCTGATCTAGGAATGGGGGGATTGTGGCTTATTGGCAACCAGATCGGCAACCGATTCGGCGGGTGACGGTCTAGCAGGTTATCACTGAGGGCGTCCTTGATGCGCTGTCATTCGCAGCCTTGACGGCTGCTCCAGCGCCGCTATTATTTTGCTTGCCGAGGTACCCTCGGTAGCTCGGTAGGGTGCTCGGAAGACATACAAACTGCCTATATTGGGTTTTAACACTACCTTTCGCGAACACGCGTGGCGGACCCGCCGTGGCAAGAGCCGCCGAGGATCACGCTACTCTATGCCATACGGCCCCTCAATCTCCAAAGCAGTTAAGACTAATGAAGAACGGGACCAAACAAAAAGACCTCGAGCGCGGATGGGATTGCGCCTATCGCGCAAGCCTATTGGTTGGGCATCTCGTTTTTATGCGGTTACCCTGGGGTGGGGCGTGATTCTCGTCACTGGAGGGGCTGGGTTCATCGGCTCAAATTTTGTATTGCATTGGCTCGCATTAACCAACGAGCCTGTTGTTAATCTCGACATGCTCACCTATGCGGGAAACCTCAACAATTTAGCCAGTTTGAACGGCGACTCGAGACACGTTTTTATAAGAGGCGATATTGGCGATTCTGCCAAAATAGGTAGCCTGTTGAATCAATATAAACCGCGCGCTATCCTGACCTTCGCTGCGGAAAGCCACGTCGATCGTTCTATCTTGGGGCCTGCGGAATTCATTCGGACCAATATCGCTGGGACCTTCAATCTACTCGAATGCGCCAGGGCTTACTGTGCCGACCTCGGCCTAGTCGATCGCGCCGCCTTTCGTTTCGTGCACGTATCCACCGACGAGGTCTATGGATCACTGGCCCCTGAAGCAGCACCTTTCACGGAGTCAACGCCCTACGCCCCGAATAGCCCCTATGCCGCATCCAAAGCCGCCTCGGATCACCTGGTACGCGCCTATCACCACACCTACAGCTTCCCCACGCTGACCACCAACTGCTCGAACAACTATGGCCCGTATCAGTTCCCGGAGAAGCTGATTCCGCTCATCATCCTGAACGCGCTGGAAGGCAAGGCGCTGCCGATCTATGGTGACGGCATGAACATCAGGGATTGGCTTTATGTGAGCGATCACTGCGCCGCAATTCATGCGGTCTTGGAGCAAGGCCGCGTCGGCGAGACATATAATATCGGTGGCTGGAACGAGAAGACCAATCTCGAGGTGGTACATACCGTGTGCGACATATTGGACGAACTTGGATCATCGCCAGACGAAAGCTACAGGCGCTTGATTACCATGGTTACCGACCGCCCCGGACACGATCGCCGCTACGCGATCGATGCACGCAAGATCGAGCGGGAACTCGGCTGGCGCCCGAAGGAGACGTTCGAGACGGGGATCCGCAAAACAGTTGCCTGGTACCTGGAAAATCAGGCATGGGTTGCCGACGTAACTAGCGGAAGTTATAAGAAATGGATTGATAAGAACTACCACGCAAGGTAACTCACGGTGAGAAAGGGGATCATACTTGCCGGCGGTACAGGGACTAGACTCTTCCCCGCCACGCAAGTCGTCTCCAAACAGTTACTCCCCGTCTACGACAAACCGATGATCTATTACCCGCTGACGACGCTGATGTTGGCGGGCATTCAAGAAATCCTGATCATTTCTACCCCGCAAGATATGCCGCGCTTCGAACAGCTGCTCGGTGACGGCAGCCAATGGGGGATTCACCTCAGCTTCATCGAAACCATCGAGCGGCGGCAGGGATTAAAGATCGCCTGCCCTGAAGAGATCGCTTTCCGCAAGGGTTACATCGATGCCGTCCGCCTGGAGGAATTGGTTATGCCGCTCGCCAAGGGTGCCTACGGCCAGTATCTTCTACAGCTTCTGCGGGAGACGGCCGGCTGATGAAAGTGATCCCGACCACCATTTCGGACGTTCTCATCATCGAACCGAAGGTCTTCGGTGACCAGCGCGGCTTCTTTTTCGAAAGCTTCAATGGGCGCGCGTTCCGTGAGCTGATCGGTAGGGGGGACGTTAGCTTCGTGCAGGATAATCACTCTCGCTCCATAAAGAACACGCTTCGCGGTTTGCATTATCAGATCCGGCAGCCACAAGGAAAGCTGGTTAGGATCGTCGCAGGGGAAGTGTTCGATGTGGCCGTCGACATCCGCCAGTCATCGCCAAGCTTCCGGCAATGGGTCGGCGTCCGCCTCTCGGCGGAGAACAAAAGACAGCTATGGATCCCGGAAGGATTTGCACACGGATTTCTCGCGCTAACGGAAGTGGCAGATGTCTTGTATAAAACCACCGACTACTGGGCACCTGAGTACGAGCGCAGCATCGCCTGGAACGATCCGGACATTGGCATCGCATGGCCACTGCAGGGCGAGCCCGACCTGTCCGCCAAAGATCGCGCGGGGCTTTCGGTCCACCGAGCCGAGATCTTTCCGTGAAGATTTTGGTGATCGGAAAGAACGGACAGATTGGCTGGGAGTTACAACGTACTCTCGCGCCGCTTGGAAACGTCATCGCCCTCGACCGTGCTGATTTGGACCTGACTGATCAGGACGCAATACGAAGCCGAGTACGCGAAATCCAGCCGGAACTCATCGTCAATGCCGCCGCTTACACGGCCGTTGATCAGGCTGAGTCTGAACCTGAAGTAGCCTACTCGATCAATGCTACGGCACCGGGCGTACTGGCGGAGGAAGCACGCGCGCTCAGTGCCTGGTTGCTGCACTACTCGACGGATTACGTTTTTGATGGGGCGAAATCCGGGCCGTACGAAGAGAACGATTGCGTCAATCCATTGAGCGTATATGGCGCGTCGAAGCTCGCCGGCGAGCAGGCGATTGCAGCCACTGGTGGGCGATATTTAATCCTCCGAACGAGCTGGGTGTATGGTGCGAGGGGAAAGAATTTTCTGCTTACCATTATGCGTCTGGCCCGCGAGCGCGAGGAACTCCGCGTGGTAGCCGATCAAGTCGGGAGCCCGACGTGGAGCCGCATGGTCGCCGAGGCGACCGCTCAGATCGCGATTCAATTGCTCTCCGCGCCCCGGCGATCCAGGCAGGAAGCAGGCATCTATCACCTCACTTGCGCCGGCGAAACTTCGTGGTATGACTTTGCTCGGGAAATTGTGAAATGGATGACATCGTCCAGTGTTACGGCTTGGTCAGCGCGCTGCCCGGACGGGCCACGGCTCGTACCGATACCGACCTCCGAGTATCCTAGACCCGCGCGGCGTCCAGCTAATTCGTGCCTAGCATGCGCAAAGCTTCATACCGACTTTCGAATCACCCTGCCGCCCTGGTCGGTGGCGCTCTCGCTTTGCTTCGATGATTTGCTCGAATGAATCGCAACGTGCCCGTCCGCAGAGGCGCTCCGAAAACCCGTTTGTGGCAGCAAACGCCTGCTGCATAGCCCGTGTTCCTGGCCGCCGGTTTTGATTACCCGATCCGTAAGCCTATAGGGCCACGGCAGGCAAGGGATTAAGGTCATCAATACCCAACGTTAGCTCTAATGCAGTGCTGCTTCTTGCATTATATTTTGCATAACTGGTTTCCTTTGTGGCAAGCGGAGAGTCGAATTACTGCCTCCACCACATCCCGATTGGCGCCATGCGCGTACAAAGGGGCACGGTCTCATGCCGCGTCCAGCAGCCTCGCGTGTTTGACGGAATCTACTCGGGTCACTTATAGTGTTCAAAATATGAACAATCAGGCATAAGGGCCGAGTGAGTAGCGTGTCCTGCATGCGTAACCCACGGCCGAATCGTGCTCCACGGCCGGTACATCCGTTACATGGTCGTCTGAAAGGGTGCGACGAGTGACCGCGCACTCCGATTGCGCTGGGATAAGTGGTCTCTAGCCATACGGGGTTGCAGAGCATTCGTGGAGGGCGGCAATGAGTAGAGCGCTAATCATCGACGGATACCGGATCAATGACGACAACGATTGCTACGTTATCGCTGAGATTGGTAATAACCATCAGGGGGATGTCGAAAAAGCAAGAGAGCTGATTAAAGCGGCCAAAGACTGCGGCGCGAACGCGGCTAAGTTTCAGAAGCGTGATAACAAAACGCTGTATACCAGAGCGATGTATGATGCGCATTACGATAACGAAAACAGCTTCGGTGAAAGCTATGGTGAACACCGTGAGTTTTTGGAATTTGGCCGTAGCGAGTACATGGAACTCCAGGGATACGCTAGAGAAATCGGCATTACGTTCTTCGCAACGGCGTTTGACTTCGCGAGTGCAGACCTGCTCCAGGATCTCAACGTTCCAGCGTTCAAAATCGCTTCAGGTGATCTGACCAACATTCCGCTGCTTGAGCACGTCGCGAGTTTCCAGAAACCTATGATTGTCAGCACGGGCGGCGGCGCCATGGAAGACGTGCAACGCGCCTATGATGCGGTCATGCCGATCAATTCGCAGATCTGTTTCATGCAGTGTACAGCCGGATATCCGCCGGCTTATGAAGAGCTGAACCTACGCGTCATTGAGACGTTGCGGAAAGCTTTTCCCGACATTATCATCGGATTGTCTTCACACGACAGCGGTATCGCTATGGCGCTTGTAGCGTGGGTGCTCGGCGCGCGTGTAATCGAAAAACACTTTACTCTGAACCGAGCAATGAAAGGTACCGATCACGCGTTTTCTCTCGAACGGCCTGGTCTGACAAAGTTGGTACGGGATTTACGCCGTGCGCGTGTGGCGATGGGCTACGGCATCAAGTCTCGCTACCCAAGCGAGACAAAGCCACTTTACAAAATGGCGAAAAAACTGGTCGCCGCGCGCGAGCTTGCAGCGAATCACGTTTTGACCCGTGACGACATTGCAGTAAAGTCTCCAAACGACGGCCTGCCGCCTTACCACCTTCGCGATCTCATCGGAAAGGTAACGAGACGAAGTTTCAAGGCGGATGAAAACTTGACCCTTAGCGATGTGACAGAATAAGCGTCCTTGGAAGAACTGATAGGACACCCGGATGACCCCGCGTTACGGTTACGGGTATCTGCTGTCCGCTTGATCGCCTTCGATTTCGATGGAGTTTTCACGGACAATATGGTTTACGTTTTTGAAGACGGCAGAGAGGCGGTTAGATGTTGGCGCGGCGATGGGCTGGGGTTGCGCAAGCTCGAACAATTCGGTATCGACAAGGTGATTATATCGACAGAGCCGAACCCGGTTGTGGTTGCACGCAGCCGCAAGCTCAAGATCCGTTGTTACAACGGCTGTGGCGACAAGCTGGAGGTGCTCAAGCAAGTGATGGAGGGCGCGGGGTTAAGCTTTGATCAGGTTGCCTTTGTGGGGAACGACATCAACGACGCGCCGTGCCTGGGCAAGGCTGGTTTGCCGATCGTTGTGCGCGACGCGCATCCAGACGTATTAGGTTACGCCGTTTATCAGACGCGCCAACCGGGCGGTCGGGGTGCGGTCCGCGAAGTATGTGACTTGTTCGCCGAGGTTCGCTCGCCATGATGCGTTTCGAGGGTCAGTCCGGACGACGCAGCGACTAAACGAAAAAATGCTAAGGAAGCTCTGCAAAAGTTACTGCGCAGCCCATCTGCTTTGTCGCGTGCTCGCTCGTCGCTCGCCTATCTACGTGATATGTCTCGCGACTCGCTCCGCGGCTTCGCGCATCTGGGCTGGCTCGCGACACTTTTGCAGAGCTTCCCTGACGCTACGTTGATGCCTTCTGAGACGGAAGCCAAAGAGATCGTTATCCGCCCGCCCGGGCGTTTTACCAGCGTGGACGTGTGGGAGCTTTATCGTTACCGCAGTCTGCTGAAAAGCATGGTGGTCCGGCAGATCAAGATTGAGTTTGATCAGATGTATCTAAGCTACTTCTGGGCAGTCGCGCGGCCGCTGCTAATGGTGGCGGTATTTGCGTTGTTTAGGCATCTTTCCGAGGCCCGGACGGGAGTGACGATTCCTTATCCGCTGTACTTGCTGAGCGGACTGATACTCTGGTTCTATCTCGTCGAGGGCGTCATGGATACCTCGACCGCGGTTAGGCGCGATCTGCACCTGATGCGGAAGGTCTTTTACCCCAAGCTTTTAAGTCCAATGGCGACTAATATTTCCAACTTGTATAAACTCGTCATCGCAGGGATACCGTTGGTTCTTATGATGTTTTATTACGGCGTGTCGCCGGGGTGGCAGATTGTGTTGTTGGCCCCCGTCGTGTTGCAGCTCGCGTTGCTGGTTTTCGGGATCGGGATAATGTTCGCCGCATTGAATCTATCGAATCAAGATTGGGGCAAGTTTCTTGGCCTGGTCTTATATCTAGGCCTATTTCTATCTCCCGTTATTTACGCTCCAGAAATGATCCCCGAAGAGGCTCGCGACGTGTATGCGCTCAACCCGATGGTAGGGGCTTTGCTCGGTTTTCGCTCCGCGCTGTTCGCCGATCTTCCGTTTCCGTGGCCGGAATGGTTTTATTCGCTGATGTTTTCTCTCAGCATGGCCGTCATTGGCCTCATGATGTTTCAAAGCGCGGAAAAGCGCTTCGTGGACGAGATGTGATGGCGCTGGAGCCGATCATAAAGGTTCGTGGTCTATCCAAGCAGTACAAAATAGGTCCGGATCACAGCCGACATTTGAACCTTAGCCGCATGGTTCGCCGCGCACTACGCAGGTTGCGGTCGAATCGTGCCGACCAAGGTATCTACGGAAAGAGCGAGCACTTCTGGGCGTTGAAGGATATCAGTTTCGATGTCGCCAAGGGCGACCGGGTCGGGATCATCGGGAGAAACGGTGCTGGAAAATCCACCTTGCTGAAGATACTCTCGCGCGTGACCTACCCTACGGAGGGGGAGGTGCGTATCCGTGGCCGCGTTACTTCGCTCCTGGAAGTAGGGACTGGTTTTAACGAAAACTTCACCGGCCGCGAAAACATCTTTCTCAACGCTTCCCTGCATGGATTAACGCCCAAAGAAATCGCGGCAAAGTTGGACGATATTGTTTCTTTCTCGGGAGTGGAGCGCTTTATTGACACGCCACTGAAACATTATTCCAGCGGCATGCGGATTCGCCTTGGGTTTTCGGTTGCTGCGCATATTGAACCCGACATTCTTATATTGGACGAAGTACTGGCCGTGGGCGATCTAGCGTTCCAGCAGAAATGTCTAAACCGGGTGCAAGGTTTGGTATCCGAAGGGAGGACTATTATGTTTGCCTCACATAGTATGGGCGACGTTGCGCGATTCTGTGACCGGCTTATATGGATCGATCACGGTTCAATGAAATTCTATGGTGACACCTTATCCGGAATCGATTTGTATCAGAGTTCAGTCGCTGTAAAAGGTTTAGGCGAGCTAAGGGAAAGGAAGGATAGAACTGGAACGGGAACCTTCCGGTTCACGAGTATTAGATACCTCGATGAGGATTCAAATCCCTGTGATAGTGGACATACAGGACACGAACTTCGGATAATCTTGGACTACGAAGCGCAACGATCGGAAGAAGAATCCCCGTGGGACGTCTATGTATGCATCGTAATTCAGAACGAGAAACAGCAGAGACTCTTTGGGCTTCCGAGTGAGGTTTTACGCACGAATCTGACGAAAATGAGCAGGAATGGAAATTTCGTTTGCCGGATTCATAAACTCCCCTTGTTGCCAGGTGTTTATGAGATTACGGCGTCGCTGCTAGTTAATCGACAGCTCGTTGATAAGGTGGCATGCGCGCGGACATTGCCCGTACTCGGTGGCGATTTTTATGGCACTGGGAAACTGCCACACGGTTATCTGGGGCCGCTGTGCGTAGACTTCGAATGGGATCACGTGGCGGTTGACAAAGGCCATGAATTGGCCGTAGCGCGGCCCGGTCAGGAGCGGGAAAACAACAAGGATCGGATTTCTCAGCGAACACTAATGAACACCGTATCGCCGTTGCGTTGAGCGTCTCCAGAACGCTTACGGCGGAAATGAGGAAAGTAATTCATGGTCGAGCCAGTCGAAATACTCGAGCGACCGGTGTGATCAGTATGAGCACAAACAGCCAAGCTTTGGGCCATGTTAGTCGGCAGCGTTCTGAGTTCTGGGTGCTCACTTGAAAAGTGCGATCATTACCGGGGCTGCCGGGTTTCTAGGCCGGTATGTGGCACGCCATCTTCGTATGCACGGTTGGTCTGTGGCCGGAATCGGTCACGGTAAATTGGATAACAATGAGGCTACGCGATGGGGCATTGACCGTTGGTATCAGGCAGATGTCACTATCGAAAGCTTGACCGCCTTGATAAGGGAGGAGGGACCACCGAGCCTCGTATTTCATGCTGCGGGTGGTGCGTCGGTCCAGATTTCATGGGAAAGACCATTCGAGGATTTCGAGCGAACCGTCACTACCATGGCAGCGGTGGTCGAAGTACTTCGCAACCATGCGAACGATGCTGTTTTGATCTACCCATCGAGCGCGGCGGTTTATGGAAACGGGCGGTCGGCGCCGATCCTGGAATCAGCGTGCCCCAGCCCGATGTCACCCTACGGGGTGCACAAGCATCTTGTGGATCATATTTGTCTCGCGGCTAACCGGCATTACGGCGTGCGGTTTGGTATTATCCGCTTCTTTTCGCTGTACGGTCCCGAGCTCCGAAAGCAACTGCTTTGGGACATCACGCGCCAGGCCGTCAACAAACCGGAAATGATCATGCTAGCGGGCGATGGCAAAGAGACGCGTGATTTTTTGTATGTGCAAGATGCGGCGCGGCTGGTCGCGGCGGTAGCGGAAGCGGTGCGGGACGAAGTGCTTATCGTCAACGGCGGCAGTGGCCTGGCTGTCACGGTGAGAGAAACAGCCGAAGCGCTTCTCCAGGCATGCGATCTCAACATTCCAGTCACTTTTTCTGGAGCACCGCGCGCGGGCGATCCGCAATACCTTGTCGCCGACACGTCGTTTGCATCCCGCCTGGGTTTCGCGCCGCAGTGGCAGCTACGGGACGGTCTTCAATCGTATGCCCAGTGGGCGCTCCAGAACATACACTCAGAGTGCAAGCCCGCGGGATTGTCGATTAGCGGAATGCGCGGTTGAAACGCTATCGGCAATAGAGGTCATGTCCGAGTTATCGATTGTGATCGGAACTTACAATCGCTTGGATCAAATCCGGCGATGCATGGATAGCATTTTCGATCAGACAACGGCGAACTTCCGGATATATGTTACAGACGCCGGCTCGACCGACGGGACGGTGAAATACCTCAAGTCCGTTGCTTCGGATAAGGTCATACCCATTCTCGTTGGCCGAAAGCTCGGACAAGCGAAAGCCTACAACGATGTATTTGGGATCGTGGAAACGCCGTACGTATGCTGGCTCAGCGATGACAACGTCATCCTCAACCGGGGCCTGGATGTCGCCGTAAGTATCCTCGAGGGAGACTCGCGTATCGGCATGGTGGGCTTGAAGACGAAAGATGTCCGCGGTCCCTTCGTTAACCATCCCTATATAGGCGGGGTGTCGACGATAGGCATACTGAACGTTAACCAGGGCATGTTACCGACGCACGTGTTAAAACAAGTGGGAGGTTTTGGCGAAACCTTCAGGGACTACGGCATTGACCCGGATCTCACGGCCAAAGTGTTTTACGCCGGGTACGACATCGTCTACACGCGCGAGATAGTAATCCATCACTACCGCAGCTGGGAAATGGAAGAAGGATCACTAGCGCATAGCGAGCTACAACAAAAACATCGCAGGTTTAAGATGTTATATGAAGAGAAGTTCGGCAGTTTAGCTAATAACGCCCCGATCTGGAGGCTAAAGTGCGCAGCCTGGTGGTTCATCGCGAAAAGCTGGCCGTTCATCAAAAATGCTTGGTGGTTATTCAGAAAAACCTGGTGGTGCAAAAATAGAGTCTCGCGTTTCATCCGAAAAACTATAAATGCACAGCGGTCACCAAATAGCACACGCTGGGTAGATAAGTCGATCGCACGCGACTGGAAAAACGTATTCACCGGGCGATATATTAGTCTGCTCGATCGATTCCGGTGCGCAGGCAAGCCCTATTATCTGCGCCAACATTGCCCCTGGTATCGTATGCCAAGAGTGATACCGCAAGATGCTGATCCATTCCCGGCGATAGATGCAGAGCCGTGAATTGGTGTTCAGGAATCGCGGCGGTCAAAGACGGAGTCCAATTGTCATGGAAGGCCCTGATCGGGACGCTCATCCGCGCGGTGTTGACATGCTGTTTTACGCAGACGACATACGCGCAGCCGGGTTCGCCAGATCCTTTTTACAACGAATTAGCACGTGCCCGGGACTCGTATGGTAGGGTGATTCATCTGTTTGGCGATAGCATCATGCGGGGTTACGGGACCGGGGTGTTCGCGGATACGATGCAGGAATCCGATAAGCTTTATGTTCTCCGGTCTCCTGCAAGCATGATCAACATCATCGCGAACGAAAATGCGTTACAGATCTTCGCGGCCTATGGGGGGCCTATAGGGTTGCCTGAGAATTGTGCGGACGGCGCGGCTCGTATCAAGCAGCTTTCCGACGCCTTGATTATCAGGCCCGGCGATATCGTGGTAATAGAAGACGCGGGCGATCACAACGGAAATGTAAAGCAGTACGAAGCATGCATGCGCAAACTCCGGGCCGCCGTGGTGAGATTAAAGAGTGTCACGCTTCTCTTGATGACGGTTTTTGATGCGACGGTAGAGCGTTACAGCGAGCGTGGCTTCCCATGGCATATGAAGTCGTTTGATATACCCTTTAAGGGGTACTCACATAACGACGCGATCATTCGGGCAGCCTCCACTCCACAAGATAAAGGTCATACGCTGCTCATAGACATCAATAGAATCCTGGATCGGGTGCGGGCATACAACCTGCTGTTATACGATTTCGATATTCTCATGGACGATAAAATTCATCTCAACGTGCTGGGTCAGCTGCACTTGGTGTGTGAGATTTTGCGCGCTGCCGGGCTGTACAGAGACGATCTGAGGTTGGCCGGAATAGAAGAGGTCGCAATCGCAAACGCTGAAAAGCTCGGATTGACTTCCCCCAGCCTAGCACAAGCGCTGATTGCGCAGTCATCGGTAATTGCATCGCGCTTAGGCGGCATTGACGATTTTGGCGTCCTAGCCGCACTTCGAGTAGCAGCGATCAGCAACGGATTACGCAAAGTCCACGAAACGCAGAGATCTCAAGCGCGGGTTATCAAGAACATCCGCAATTATGTCTTGGTAAACGCGATAGCTACATTGCTTCTATTGTTGTTCACGGGGCTCCTTAGTGTTTACACACTCATCAAGACTCGGCGAACGTGACGTCGTTGTCAGACCGCACCACTGTCATTGGCAAAGGATGCTGCGCGGGATAACCGGCGGGAGCGATAGTTGAATGGTAGTCAGGCTACGGAAAGTAATTGAAGGAGCACTCGGCCGGCGAGCGACCAAGGCTATAGCGGGCATGAAACATCGTTTCGTCACGATGGAAGGTTTACCGGACTGGAAGGTTCTGCTTGGCACTAATCGGCCGCTGTGGGAACAAGCGGCCCGGACCGCCGCGAATGGCCCCAAGGTGCTGATCGCCACCAACGTCGGCGGACACGGCCCGGTGAGCGTCGTCGAGAGCATGCTAGGCGTAGCGCTGACGCTACGCGGCGTGCAGGTCTACACGCTGCTTTGCGATGGGATGCTCCCCGGCTGCCTCAAAGCGGAAATCTCGAGCCTGCCCGATCCCGGCGTAATTGAGCGATACGAACTGCCGAAAGTTCTGTGTCCGGGCTGCGTGCAGAGGGGAGAGGCGGTGTTCTCGCCCATCGGCACGAAAGTCATTCGCCTGAGCGAGTTAGTCACACCGCAGGATCTCGAACAAGCGAAGCATCTCGCCGCAGGAACACCGGCGACCCAGATACCGCATTTCCGTCAGGACGGCTTGGCGGTCGGTGAGCACGCGCATGCCGGCGCACTCCGCTACTACGCGCGCGGCGACTTGTCCGCGGAATCGTTGGGTGAAGTGGTGCTCCGAAGGTATTTCGAGGCGTCGCTTTTGACCGCATGTGCCATGCAGCGGCTCCTAAAGGAGGTCCATTTCACTGCGGCGTGCTTTCACCACGGGCTATACGTCCCGCAAGGGATCGTCGGTGAAGCGTGCCGCAAATGCGGGGTGAGGCTAAGCAATTGGGTGGTGGCATACCGCCGTAATACACTCATCTTCAGTCATGGCGACACCTACCATCACACCTTGCTGTCGGAGCCTGCGACCGAATGGGAGGGCATGGCGTGGGGAAATCAACAAAACGCGCAGATTCTGGATTATCTAAAAAGCCGCTGGCGCGGCACGCGCGACTGGATTTGGTTTCACGAAAAACCCGATGAGGATTTTGACCGGTTCATTCGTGTCTCCGGTATAGATCCCGGCAAACCGTGCATCGCGATGCTGACCAACGTGATGTGGGATGCGCAGTTACATTACCGGGCCAACGCGTTTTCGAGCATGTTGGATTGGGTGTTACAAACTATTGGTTACTTCAAGGGACGCCGGGATGTGCAGTTACTCATCAGGATCCACCCTGCGGAGATCCGCGGAACGGCGAAGTCGCGGCAGCCGCTGACGGAAGAAATCGAAAAGTTTTTCCCTCAGTTGCCTAGGAACGTGTTCATCATCCCGCCGGAGAGTCCGGTGAGTACCTACGCGGCGATGATGCACTGTGATTGCGCCATCATTTACGGCACCAAGACCGGCGTTGAGCTAACCAGCATCGGCATACCCGTGATTGTAGCCGGGGAGGCGTGGATACGGAACAAAGGGATCACCCTCGATGCATCATCCCCGGAGCAGTACTTCGAGATCTTGGACCGGCTGCCGCTGGGGCGCAGGAACAGTATCGAGATCACGCGGCGGGCACGCAAATATGCGTACCATTTCTTTTTCCGGCGCATGATCCCGCTGCCGTTTCTCGTTCCGAACGGAGGGCCAACGGCCTTTCAAATAGCCATCGAGAAGCTGGACAATCTGCTGCCGGGAAATTATCCGGGCTTGGATGTCATTTGTAATGGAATCTTGGGAGGAACCCCTTACATATACCCGGCAGAAACGTACGGAATACACGACGGCTTGAATTAAGGAAGCTCTGCAAAAGTGTCGAGAGCAAGCCCAGATGCGCGCAGCCGCGGAAGGAGTCGCGAGAAAGATACAGAGGGTACTTCTGGACCCCGAAAGCGATGACTAAACCGTGGTTACTTCGTGCGATCGACCAGCCTCTAAGTATCCTGCGGGCGTTCGTTGCGTTTCGATGGCTCAAGAGGCGACACTCGAGCTCGCAACAACATGAATCGAAGAGCGTACAAGAGTTAAGAAGCTTTGGAATATCTTTTGTTCTAGGTAGCTACAACCGTTTTCCGCTTTTAGTGAAAGCGATCGATTCGATCCGCTCACAGGATGTTCCCGTTCCCTTTGAAATAATTGTCATCGATGGCGGCTCGACCGACGGTACGATGGAGTGGCTGAGTGGCCAAAAAGATATCATTAGCATCATTCAGCACAACCACGGCGAGTTTCGCGGGAGACCCGTAGAGCGCCGAAGCTGGGGTTATTTCATGAATCTCGGATTTAAGATTGCACAAGGCAAGTTCATTTTGATGATGAGCGATGATTGTGTTTTGCTACCGAACGCGGTGACATGCGCTATGGCGCGTATTCGTGAGCTCGAAAGGCAAAATCACAATATAGTGGGTGTAGCATTTTATTTCCGCAACTGGCCACGTGAGAAGGATTATTACGTTCAGAAAACACTTGGCGGCAAGCTCATGGTGAATCATGGGTTGTTTCTGAAGACAGCTATCGAATCGGTCGGTTGGGCAGATGAAGAACGTTATATTTTTTACAAAGCGGATAGTGATTTATGTCTAAAACTTTGGCAAGCCGGTTACACCATCGTTGATGCTCCCGGTGCTTTCGTCGAGCATTACGTAGATCCTTCTGAGACCATTCGCGTCGCTAATAACGCTACGCTTGGTTACGACCGAAAAACGTACCTCCGTCGATGGGGCAGCCAGTTCAGCGTGCAGGACTGTGGCAGAGTAACGATTTCCTTTGACGATCCGTCACATACGGCCGAAAAGACGTTTGGAGATCTATCGGCCGCACCGGCGAGCCGTCAGGTATGTTGACGAGGACCGGGTTCTGGAGTTGCAAAAAAGGATTTGTCGTCGCAGCCACGCGCGTAGTGTTGTCAGCCGGATCCTGTTAAAGCCAATGCCGTTACGCATAGGTTTTAGAGTGCGATCCAGTTCCGCATGGATAGGTGGCGTGCATTACGTGCTGAATTGGATTAAAACGCTGAGTACCCTTGATCCGCCCGATAGACCAGCGATTTATTTACTGTATTCCGATCCAGATGGCGAATCTATAGCTCGGGGCTATTCCAGTGTAGTGGCGGGTGTCGAAAGATTCGACCGTGCCCACCTATTAAATCTGGATACCGTGTACCCCATAACGCAGCTTTCTGAGGCACCTTTCGATGCTCCATGGGCTGGCTGGATCCCGGATTGGCAATATAAACACTTGCCCCAGATGTTTGATGAGCTTGAGCGTGAACGCCGTGACCTTAACTACCGGCTATTGGCCACTCGCGCGCCTTTCCTGGTTGTCAGCAGCCAGATGGCATATTCCGACACGGTCCGTATCGTTGGCCAGGACCTCGTGCCGATGGCAACCCTTCCTTTCGCCGCCGTGATCGAAGCGTCTCATATTACGGATGCCGACGCCTCCGAGCTCTGTATGCGTTATGGCCTGCCAATCAGGTTTTATCTTGTTTGCAACCAATTTTGGAAGCACAAGAACCATATTGTCATTCTACGTGCCTTAATGAGACTCAAGGAACTGCCAATAGTCTGCGTCTTCACCGGAGATACTAACGATCACCGCTGGCCGAAACATTTCCAGGAGCTTCGGGGGTTCATTTCGGAGCACTCCCTCGAAGGGTCAGTACGTTTGCTGGGAAGCATTCCGCGGGAGGACCAGCTTCGGCTGATGCAGGTAGCGACATGCATTATTCAGCCAAGCCTCTTCGAGGGTTGGAGTACGGTGGTCGAGGAAGCGCGTGCGCTGGGGCAATGTCTTTTATTATCGGATATCCTGGTTCACAGAGAACAAGCGCCGCCGGGCGCGCTTTATTTCGCCCCTGAGGATGACACCCAGTTGGCCGAACTCATGAGAAATGTGTGGCATGCGGCTGGCGTATCGTCGATAAATCAGGTTACCGAATCGTGGCGCGAAGCAGGCGAAAGTTACATAGAAAACTGCGCAAGAAAGTTTCTGGAGGTAATCGATAAGGTGCGTACCAATTACGACCCTCACCGGCATGATCCGGCCATCATTTTGGCGGAGGTGCTGCCGTATCTTTACAGATCTCGAGATCGGAGTAACGCTAGAGCAGAACTTTATTCACGAACCGTAACCGCGACCCGGAGAAGGATGAAGGCGCAACCCGAAAAACTTTCGATCCTGACGTCGTTAATATCGACGCATGCTCCGGATTATCTGCCGCAGTACCACGAACAGATCGCCGAGCCGAACTTGTGGACCACGCTTAACGATCAGTTCCAAGGACGCGGAAAAAGAGGGGCGCAAAAGCTCCGCCGTAAAATTCATCGTTTTTTCTCCGCCTTGCGAAGGTAATGGTTATCGGTATCACTTTATTCCCTAGGCTAGCTCGGAGAAACATCGAGATTTCGGAGGCCAGGGGGTGTTGCGGAAAGCGATGCCGTCGTCTGTAATGTGTCGCGTCCTTAGACCTCGCTCGGAACGACCGGCGCGCAGGGAGGGGCCGATCAGATCGGATGACCACGCGTTCGCCAACGGTCAGGCACACCTCCGGCCACGCAATCTATTGGATGCCGTCCGCGAGGTCGCTAGCTTTTCGGGAGGACTACAGTTACGGTCGGTCTGGCGCCGCTTCGCAGCGCAATCGGTTATAGGCGAGATGGTGAGGCTATCGGTCACAGCCCGATTGATCAACCTCAATTCCGCCGAAACCGTGGTAATAAAACCCGGGGCGGTCATTCGGGGAATCATACGCAACGAAGCCAATGGCTCCATAGCGATAGGGAGCTGCTGCTATATTGGGGACGACGTATTAATCAGCGCTGCTGAGCGCATTGTCATCGGCGATTCGACACTTGTTGCTCACGGAGCGCAGATTTTCGACAATGATACTCATCCTCTGGATCCCTTCGAAAGAGAATTACACTTCATGAGCATGCTCGGTCGTCCGAATAACCGGACACTCTCGATCGCCGCGGCACCTGTCCGAATTGGGCGGTGCTGCTGGATCGGGATGAATAGTCTAATAATGAAAGGAGTCAGCATCGGCGAAAACACCATCGTCGCTGCCGGCAGTGTGGTGACCAAGGATCTCCCCGGCGCCGTTGTCGCGGCGGGAAATCCCGCGGTGCCGATCAAACGTATATGAGGCCGTCCGACATGGGAAGTATTCGAAAGTCTATGTTGACTTTAATCAGATCCAAGGTGGCGATCTCATCGAAGGGATTAATCGATGCGCGCACCGACCTACCGTCGCCGAAGTACAAGGACCAGCGTACCTGTGTAGATGCAGTCAGCTACCAGATACCGGCGGGGAAAACCGCCTGGTATCCGCCTCCTATGGTAGGTGCCCAAGCTCTGGGCCAACAGGTTCTCGGATCGACGGCGTCGTACGTCGAGAAAGCCCGCGATCTTCTCAAGCAGCTTACGCGCGACGACTACGCTGAATACCTGTTGGGTTTCTATAGGGAGGGACTAAAGCGTTACCGCGAGGAGTGGCGTTACGCGGATATTATTACGGTGCTCTTGGCGCTTACCGAGCATCTAGGGCCTCAATGTTACCTGGAAGTCGGTGTCAGGCGGGGCCGTAGCGTCTGCGCCGTGGCGAGCCTAGCGCCGTCCTGCGAGCTGGCTCTGTTCGATATGTGGATAGGCAACTACGCGGGAATGGACAATCCCGGGCCGGAGCTTGTGCGGCACGAGCTGGCCAAGGTCGGACACAGGGGAAACTGTGAGTTTATCGACGGAAATTCACACGATACCCTGCCTCGGTACTTTGCGCAGCACTCCGATGCCGTATTCGATTTAATAACGGTCGACGGAGACCATTCGAGTCTCGGAGCCGCGCAGGATCTCTGCGATGTGCTACCTTATCTTGCCGTCGGAGGGGCGATCGTCTTCGACGACATTGGTCACCCGAGGACCCCGGAACTGCGGGAAGTGTGGCGCCGTATCGTCGCCGACGATCCGCGGTTTTCGTCCTGGGCCTTTGATGAAGTCGGATATGGAGTGGCGTTCGCGATCCGCAAGTGGTAGAGGACATCATCCTTAAGGTCTGTTGATAGCCACTTGCCATCGAATCCCGGCGAACAACTGAAGAAGGATATGAGGCAATCGTTCCTTGCTCACCTTACGGGAACCTTGCGGAAGGTGCGCAAACGCGCCCGTCTCACGCGGACGGCGCTCTCGCAGAAGTTGAAAATACCGACTTGCCAGCCTTCACAAGACGATCACCGTCAAGCAAAGCTCGAAAAATTAATTCATTTGCTCGATCGCGACTATATTCGCACCCGAGGGACGGTAGCTGAGCGACTGTTTTATCATCAAATAGCAAAGGCACTAAAGCATGAGATTTTTGAGGTCAGAAGAAAGCTAGGTGCTGATTATATTGCTAGCTTCCAAGAGAAGCTCATCTATCCTGACTTTAGGATCGAACCTGGCCAGAGCATCGGCATCGTGCGCTTAAAGGGGTATCGTCCATTTGATATAGCCCAGGCGGAGGCTAGGAAGAAGATTGTACAACGGGAAGCCGACGAGCTGCCGTCGAAGGGAAGCCTTGATTATATTGCAAGTTCCCAAAAGGACTTCGATTCCGGGTCAGCAATTGCGCAACTCGCTCTAGACCCTAATCTCATCGTCCCTATTATCCGCTATTTTGGGTGTCTCCCGGTTCTGTTTGGCTTTGATATCAACCGGGCGAGCTGCAGAGAAATTCTGAAGTGGTCATCGCACCTGTATCACCGCGATCCTGAAGATATCATGCAGATCAAGGTGCTCATCTACCTTACCGACGTGGATGCAGAGACCGGACCCTTTACTGCCCTTCCGGCGGAACTATCGCATACAGTGGCCCGGCAGTTGAACTACCGCACCGGTCGCTTGGAGGACGAAGAGGTGTATCGAATCGTTGGTCAAGGTCGAGAGAACGTCTGTACTGGGCCTCAGGGTACAGCTATTTTTTGCGATACTAACCGCTGTTTCCATTACGGTGGCCGTATTCAAGCACGGTCACGCTACGTGTTGACCGTTTACTATTCTCTTCCCACTTCAACTTGGTTTCCGCTTTTTCCCGGCGACGGCGAACGCAGAAACCTAGCCCCCTTGCTGCGCCCCCTTGAGAATCATGCATTCGAGCAGGCGCTCTTAGGTCTCAATTGGACGGTTTCCGAACTTGATGATTCCCTATCTAATGTCTGACGAATCTGTCGTCCATGATGAGCGGCGATTGAACGGCTCGCCGCCTTCGTCCATGCTGTCAGGTGTAAGAAATTTGAATCCTGGTTCGCTCGTCGACCTAGTGAAACCCATTTTGACCGTGCAAGACGATGAGCGATCATCCGTGTACCCGCACGACAGTCTGTTTTGATAACATTTGTGTTTTGAGTACGTGACGGCGTGGAGACTAGGCTGGGGGACCTGTTCACTTTAACCGGCGAGGTGATCGTGGTGACCGGCGGCGTGGGACTACTGGGACGCGAGTTTTCTCGCATTCTGGCGCAGGCGGGGGCGAAGGTGGTCGTGTTGGACGTTGAGGCCGATCCGGACGCAGTAAGGAACTCCATTGGCGAACTGGCGGATAACGAGAATGCGATGTTCCTGTCGTGCGACGTGACCAGCCGTGCGTCGGTCGAGCAAGCATTGCAGGAAATCACCGCGCGTTGGGGCGTGCCGGATGGCTTGATCAACAACGCCGCGCTCGATGCGCCTCCGAACGCGTCGGTGGTGGAGAACGGTCCGTTCGAAACGTACCCGGAGTCGTCCTGGGACAAGGTGATGGACGTCAACGTCAAGGGGGTGTTTCTAGCCTCACAGGTGTTCGGTGCCAAAATGGCAGAGCTGGGCCGGGGCTCTATTGTGAATATAAACTCGATCTACGGACTGGTCTCGCCGGACCAACGCGTTTACGAGTATCGTCGTAAACAAGGTCACAATTTTTTCAAACCGGTATCCTATTCCGTATCCAAATCGGCGCTGTTGAATCTAACGCGTTATCTCGCGACGTACTGGGGAGAACGCAACGTGCGCGTCAACAGCCTGACCTTTGGTGGTGTTTATAATCATCAAGACGACGAGTTCGTCAGGCACTACAGCGCCCGCGTTCCGCTCGGACGAATGGCGCGGGCCGACGAGTATAACGGCGCGCTGATTTTTCTTCTCTCGGAGGCTTCGTCGTACATGACCGGCGCTAACCTCGTGATCGACGGCGGCTGGACAGCTTGGTAGTCAAAACGTGACGATCGGGCAGACTGCGATTGTGCCGCCGGAGATCCCGAACTGGATTGCCGGCGCACAGCGGCCGGCTCAGGGCGGCAAACTTTTCGACAAGCTCAATCCCCACGACGGACAGAAGCTTTGCCAAGTCGCGCGCTCGGGCCGCGAGGATATCGCTGAAGCCGTGCAAGCAGCGAAAGCGGCACGGCCGAGGTGGTCCGCTTTACCTCCCGTACAGCGGGGCAACATCCTGCACACTATCTGCAACGCGATGGAGGCGCGACGCGAAGAGATCGCGCGGATCGTCAGGTTGGAGACCGGAAAGTCGTTCAAGGATGCGCTCGGCGAGACCGAGGGAGCGATCGCCTGCGGGCGCTTCTTCGCGGGCGAGGGGCAGCGGCTGTTCGGGCGCACCATACCGAGCGCCGCACCGGGCAAGTACAACTTTACCATACGCCAGCCGTGCGGTGTCGCAGGGCTCATCGTCCCCGCTAATACACCCATCGCTAATGTAGCTTGGAAAATCTTTCCCGCCATGATTTGCGGGAACAGCGTGGTACTGAAGGCGGCCGAAGACACGCCCGCCACCGCCTGGATTGTGGCTGCCATCGCGCAGGAGGCTGGGTTGCCGAGGGGGGTGCTGGACGTAGTGCAGGGCTTTGGGCCCGAGGCCGGTCAACCGCTCGTCGAGCACGAGGACGTTGCGGTGGTGAGCTTTACAGGATCGACGGCCGTCGGAAAGTTGCTAGCCGAGATCGCCGCGCGGCGGCTTGCCAAGATCTCGCTAGAGCTTGGCGGCAAGAATCCTTTCGTGGTGTGCGACGATGCGGATCTCGAATACGCCGTGCGGTGGGTGTGCCTCTCGGCGTTCTCCAACGCAGGCCAACGCTGTGCGGCGGGCAGCCGCATCATCGTCTTCGATACGATCTATGATCGTTTTCGGGATATGCTTGTGGAGGCGACCGGGGCCCTCAAACTCGGGCCGGAGGACGGCGACCACCTTGGGCCCGTCATCAACGAACGGCAACTCAACAGAATGCTTACCGCTATAGATCTGGCGGAAGGTGCCGGAGCACGTGTCCTGATCGGCGGTCGTCGTTTGACGGACCCATCTCACGCGGCGGGCTTTTATATGGCGCCGACGCTGATCGACAATGTCGCGCCCGACGATGAGATCTCGACGCGCGAGCTGTTCGGGCCGATAACCTGTCTTTACCGCGCGCGGGATTTTAACCAGGCCTTGCAGCTCGCTAACAATTCGCCCTACGGCCTCACCGCCTGCATCCACACGCGCAGTCTCGACCGCGCCCTGCAGTTCTGCTATGAGGTGCAGGCGGGCGTGGCCGTGGTCAATGCGGGCACCCATGGCAGCGAGCCGCATATACCTTTCGGAGGACTCAAACAGTCGGGCAACAGCAGCCGAGAGCCGGGAACAGAGGCCCTGGATATTTATTCAAATCTTAAGAACATCTGCCTCAACGTTGACCCGAGGCGCATTTAGCACAGCTTATCATTGTGCAGCAAAAACCTTTGAGCATCGTTGCACTGATTCCCGCCCGCTCGGGTTCCAAGCGGATTGACGGTAAGAACGTGCGCGCCTTGCACGGGCATCCCGTGCTGGCCTACACGGTCAGGGCAGCACTCGACAGCGAGATCTTCGACGCCGTCGTTCTGTCGACGGATTCAGTGGAGTATGCGGAGATTGGCCGTTACTACGGCGCAGAAGTGCCGTTCCTGCGTCCCGGGGAGCTTGCTGGCGACACCTCACCGGACATCGATTTTGTCGAATACACCCTTATGCGGCTCAAGCAAGAGGGGCGCGTGTACGACTGCTTCAGCATCCTGCGACCGACGAGCCCTTTCCGCAAGCCGGAAACGATCCGCCGCGCCTGGCAAGAGTTTCTAACCGAACAAGGGGTCGATTCTCTGCGTGCTGTGGAACGGTGTGCCGAGCATCCAGCCAAGATGTGGGTGATCCGAGGGAGGAGAATGGTACCGGTGCTGCCGGTGAACGACGGTGCGACGCCGTGGCACAGCCGGCAATACCAATCGTTGCCGCCCGTTTACGTCCAGAACGCCAGTCTCGAGATCGCCTGGACCAGGATCGTATTCGAGGGGCGCACTATCTCCGGTGAAGTGATCATGCCGTTTGTCACCTCGGACGATGAGGGACTCGACCTGAACACCCTTCGCGACTGGTGGTACGCGGAACACCTGCTCGAGTCCGGGATGGCGACCCTACCACCCGTGGATGGGCCTCCGCATTCCATACAACGCTTGATCTGATTCAGGGAAACCGACACCATGGGTGACCAGTTGGGCGAATCGGTGCGGGGGACGCTCCACTACGTGCCGAAAGCGGAGTTTGAACGGGTACTCAAGCTCCCTATGGCGCCGGTGCGGAAAACGAGGATCTTTAGCGATCTCTGCCGGCTCAACGCACTCTACATGATCGCGCGGGCAGGCTCGGGCCACATCGGCTCGAGTTTCTCGAGCCTGGATATCGTGTCTTGGCTCCATCTGAATGAGCTGAACGCCTCCCGCGAGGGAAGCCCGCCGAACCTTTATTTTTCCTCGAAAGGTCACGACGTCCCCGGTCTCTACGCGGTGCTCACCGGGCTGGGCAAACTTGATCTCGACCTGATCCATCGACTCCGTCGTGTGGATGGCTTGCCCGGGCATCCCGACACGTCGACACCCGGCGTTGCCGCGAATACTGGATCGTTGGGCATGGGCATATCAAAGGCCAAAGGCATGGTAATCGCCAACCGCATGCGAGGTATCGACCAAAGGATCTTCGTGCTTACCGGAGACGGCGAGTTGCAGGAAGGGCAGATCTGGGAATCCCTGGCCTCCGCAGCAAACTTTGGGATGCACGAGCTTACCGTCATCGTCGACCACAACAAGCTGCAATCGGATACTTTTGTCTCGAAGGTCAGCGATCTCGGTGATCTGGAAGGCAAGCTCGTTAGCTTCGGGTGGCACGTCGAACGCTGCGATGGCCATGATCTCGATGCCGTTGCTTCGGTGATAGCGAGGGTTACAAAGGTAAGAGACAAGCCGCAGGTGATAATCGCAGATACCATCAAGGGCCGTGGGGTCTCTTTCATGGAGCACACGGCCATGGCTCCCTACGAAGAGCGTTACCGCTTCCACAGCGGCGCGCCCGATGCGGACTCGTATGCGAGAGCGGTGGAAGAGATCGTCGCGGCGATTGACCGGCAGCTCCAGGCGGTCAACGCGGCGCCATTGTCGCTGGAAGCCGCGGTGGCGCAGGATCGGCCCGCAAGCGCAAGACCGCAGAGGCTCGTAGACGCGTATTCGAGAGCGCTGATCGACCAGGCGTGCCGCAATCCGCAGATCGTGGCTCTGGATGCGGATCTGATGTTGGATACGGGCCTTATCCCGTTCGGGCAGGCGTTTCCCGACCGGTTCTTCGAATGCGGAATTGCGGAGCAGGACATGGTGTCGCAGGCGGGCGGAATGGCGCTGCGCGGACTTCTGCCGGTGGTGCATTCCTTTGCGTGCTTTCTGTCGGCGCGGCCAAATGAGCAGATCTACAACAACGCAACCGAACGGACTAAGATCATCTATGTCGGCTCGCTGGCGGGGATCGTACCTGGAGGCCCCGGGCATTCCCACCAGGCGGTGCGCGACATCGCGGCACTGGCGGCGGTACCCGGGCTCGTGATGATCGAGCCAGCCACGGAGCACGCGGTCGAGCTGGCCGTTGACTACTGTGCGCGCAGGATATCGGAGAGCAGTTACATTCGCCTGGTGTCGGTCCCCTGGGAGATCCCCTTCGAGTTGCCCGGCGGCTACCGCTTTGAAGAAGGACGGGGGGTTACGCTCCGGGAAGGGCGCGATGCCGTGATCTTCGCGTACGGTCCAGTTATGCTGTCACAGGCTTGGCGGGCCGCCGAGATTCTCGCCGAGCAGAGGGGCGTCCGGTTGAAGGTGGTGGAGCTGCCGTGGCTCAATCGGATCGATCAGGCTTGGCTCAGGGATAGCGTTTCAGGTTGCCAGCATGTCTTCACGCTCGACAATCACTATATCTCCGGAGGCCAGGGCGAGATGATCGGCGCGGCGCTCGCGGAAGCGGGTGCCGTGAACGGAGCGCGTTTCACGAGGTTTGGGATCCGGGGACTTCAGGCCTGTGGGACGAACGACGAGGTGCTCCGAGCGCATGGTCTCGATGCCGCAAGCCTTGCGGCAAGTATCTGGAAGGCGTTGCATTCCCGCCCCGCGGGGCATGTTTAGGACAAGCATAAATATGACACGCACACCCCTGCTCATCCACACCATGGGAAAGGTCGGTTCGACGACAATTGCGCATGCCTGCAAGCGGCTGGATTCGTATGACACCGCACACACACACTGCTTGAGTCCGAGAATTGTAGAGATCGTAGAGAAATGGAACCGGGATCACGGCGGGCCCAAACGACACATGCTAAATGCTCTGCGCGTGCGCCGCGAGGTGCTCGAAACAGGCCGACCGTTCAAGTTGATCACGGCTACGCGCGATCCGCTGGCGCGGAATGTGTCGGCGTTCTTTCAGAACCTGGATTCGCACGGATTCGGTAAGAGGGAGGTGATCGTGGCAGGGCTCGTAAGCCGCTACCCCCACGTGTCGGCGATCCTCCGGCGCCTGGGTATATCCCGTCTTGTGGATCCGGTCAATGACATGGTGGCGACGTTCATGCGCAACTACCCCCACAGCCAGCCAGCGCGTTGGTTCGACGCTGAGATCCGGGATGTGCTGGGGTTGGACTTGCTGGCCGCGGCGTTTGACCCGGAGGTAGGCCACGCAACCTATTCGATCGGGGCCTCGTCCGTGCTGGTGTTGCAAGTGGAGCTGCCGGACGAGCGGAAGGAGGCGGTGCTGCGCGATTTCCTCGATGCACCCGATCTGCGCTTGGAAGCAACGAACGTGGGCAGCCAAAAGCGATATGCGAAGGCGTACAGGCGGTTTCGCGCGGGCATCGCATTCGACGCTGAGTTCTTGGACGAGATCTACGGATCGCGGTACGCCCGGCACTTCTACTCGGCGCAACAGTTGGAGGGCTTCGGAGCGCGCTGGCGGGTGCGCGGGGCCGGCGGCGGGGGTGCCGTGACAATGCCGGTAAGTCAAGACGCCTCCGGAGCGCGATGATGTTTTTGCTAGGGGTTGCGTAGTGTCTGTTTCGCATCTGCGTGATCTCGCCGATCGGGTGCGCCGCTTTCGTTTTGCCCTGGTCCGTTTGGGAACGCGAAAGGCGCTTGGGTGCGATCTCGTCGTTCACTTCTCCTACCACAAATGCCTTACGTCTTACTACCTGTCGATCATGCGAGCGCTCAGCGCAGAGTTTGGCTTTTACTATGGGCATTTCACTTCCGACTATGCGCGTTTTGAACATGCGGCGCTGCATGACTCGCGTCAGCGAGTTCTCAGCGTCAATAACCGTAGTGATATCGCCTGGGATCGATTGCCGGAGTACCGGGGCAGTCATTTCGTTCGGGATCCGCGTGATCTCGTCGTTTCCGGTTATCATTATCATCGCTGGACTCGCGAAGCATGGTGCCATGATCCGGGATTCGCGTGGCGATCTCTTACCTCCCATCCGTATTTCGGACGTTACGTTGAGCACGTGCCCGAGAGGTTTCCCCGCGGATTGTCGTATCAGGAGTATATCAACATGCTGGACCCGGAGCGGGGCATGATCCTCGAATTGATTTGGCGCTCCCCTCATTTCGAGCAGATGTGCCGCTGGGACTTTTCGAACCCGCGGATAATGGAAGTGCGTTACGAAGACGTGATCGGGAACGAGGCCGATATCTTCCGCAGGCTGCTCGAGCACTATGGATTCCCACCGTCGGCGGTTGCACGGGGCGTTGCGTTGGCCGAAAGGAAGAGTATCAAGCACCGCCGGAAACGCGAGAAGAGCCATGTGCGCAGTGGTGCGCCGAAACAGTGGGAAAAAGAATTCACGCCTTTGCTCAGGATGCTCTTTAGAGAATCCGCGGGCCATCTGTTGCTCCAACTCGGATACGAATCGAGTACGGAGTGGTAAGGCAACCCGCTCTCATAGCATGGCAGGACAATTTGCATCGGTTAGAACCGTGGTAACCGATGCGGAGAGGTCGAAGGATTTCGCCGAAGCGCGCCCTCAGGTATCGATCGTGAGTGTGTGTCTTAACAGTGCCAGTACGATAGTGGACACGGTGCGGTCGGTTAGCGGTCAGAGTTATCCGTCCATAGAGCATATCATCATCGACGGGGGCTCAACCGACGGCACGCTGCAGGTACTGTCGCCGTTTCGAGAAAGAATCGCCGTGCTGGTCTCGGAACCCGACGGCGGTATGTACGACGCCATGAACAAAGGGATACGTTTGGCGTCGGGATCGATCATCGGGATCTTGAATGCGGACGATGTTTATGCGGGGCCAGACGTTATCGCCACCGTCGTCAAGGAATTTGTTGACAAGGATATCGATGCCCTTTTTGCGGACCTTGTGATCGTCGACCGAGAGAACACCGAGCGGACGATCCGGTACTATCGATCCGCTTCTTTTCAACCGGGGCGGTTCGCCTACGGGTGGATGCCGGCGCACCCGACTTTCTTCACCCGGAAGACCTGCTACGAAAGGTACGGGTTGTACAAGACGGACTACCGTGTGGCGGCGGATTACGAGCTGCTGGTGAGATTTCTCGCGCGGAAGAACATCCCTTACAGCTACCTCGATCGCGTCATTGTAAAGATGCGCCAAGGGGGGGTCAGTAACCGTGGGATCGAGAACAAATGGATCACAAACCAGGAAATCGTTCGGGCGTGCCGTGAAAACGGCGTGGAAACTAATCTTTTCAAAATATTGCTAAAATACCCGCGCAAGCTCTTTGAGTTCTTGGAGCGTCCGGCCGGATCGTCCGAACGTAGGTGACTGAGCGGGGTAAGGGGGGCGATGGCGATGGGCGTTTTACAAACATGAGAAAAAAGGTTGCTTTGATCACGGGTATCACCGGGCAGGACGGCGCTTATCTGGCCGAGTTCTTGTTAAAGAAAGGCTATGAGGTGCACGGCATCAAGCGCCGGACCTCGCTGTTCAATACCGATCGAATCGACCATCTGTATAAGGACCCCCATGAGGAAAATAGAAAATTTATTCTCCACTACGGCGATCTGACCGACTCGAGCAGTCTTATATTCGCCGTGCAAAAGGTGCAACCCGATGAGATCTATAATCTCGGAGCACAAAGCCATGTCGCGGTGTCCTTTGAGGAGCCCGAATATACGGCGAACTCCGATGCGCTTGGAACGCTAAGATTGCTGGAAGCGATCCGCATCCTGGGGTTTGAGAAGAGTACACGCTTTTATCAGGCCTCGACCTCGGAGCTCTACGGCCTCGTCCGCGAGGTTCCTCAAAGGGAAACCACTCCATTCTATCCCCGTTCCCCTTATGGCGCGGCGAAGCTTTACGCCTATTGGATTACCGTTAACTACCGCGAAGCGTACGGCATATATGCTTGCAATGGCATTCTTTTCAACCACGAATCCCCCATCCGCGGCGAGACCTTTGTCAGCCGCAAGATCACACGCGCCGCCGCGCGTATCAAGCTTGGGCTGCAGGAGCGGCTTTATTTGGGAAACCTCGATGCGAAACGCGATTGGGGCCACGCGCGCGATTATGTCGAAGCGCAGTGGCTTATTCTTCAGCAGGCACAGCCCGAGGATTTCGTCATAGCCACCGGCGAACAGCATTCTGTGCGAGAGTTCACGGATCTGGCTTTTCGCGAGGCCGGGATGGAGATCGAATGGCGGGGTCAGGGTGTCGAAGAGGTTGGCATTGCCGTTTCGGGACATGGAACCCGTGACGGCGGCGCGGTGGTCGCCGTGGACCCCCATTACTTCCGGCCGAGCGAGGTCGAGACGCTGCTTGGGGATCCATCCAAGGCAAGCGCGAAGCTTGGCTGGCGCCCACGGACCACATTCACAGAACTGGTCGCGGAGATGGTGCGCACAGACCTAAAGCAAGCGGAGCGCGACGAGCTTTGCCGCCGCGAAGGCTATAAAGTGTATAATTACAGTGAATAGAGGATGGATAAAACCGCGAAGATTTATGTAGCGGGCCATGCCGGTCTGGTCGGCTCCGCCGTATGCCGCAAGCTGAAGGCCGATGGGTATCGGAACACGCTGACTCGCAACCATGCTGAGCTGGATCTGACAGCCCAAGGGGCGGTTCAGGCCTTCTTTCGGGCCGAACGGCCGGAATTCGTGTTCTTGTGCGCGGCGAAGGTGGGTGGTATTTGGGCTAACTGGACGTTTCCGGCGCAGTTTATCTACCAGAATCTAGCGATACAGACGAACGTTATTCATGAGGCGAGGCAAAGCGGCGTGAAGAGACTGCTTTTTTTTGGGTCTTCCTGCATTTATCCGCGCGATTGTGCGCAGCCGATGAGGGAAGAGTATCTGCTGAGTGGGCACTTGGAGCTTACGAATCGCCCTTACGCAGTCGCCAAGATTGCCGGCATCGAAATGTGCTGGGCATACAATCGCGAATACGGTGCACAGTATCTCGCGGCGATGCCAACCAACCTTTACGGACCAGGGGATGATTATGATTTTGAGACGTCCCACGTTCTGCCGGCGTTAATACGGAGAATGCATGAGGCGAAAATTCATGGGGCGAGTAGGGTTACACTGTGGGGCACTGGCCAACCGAAGCGGGAGTTTCTGTATTCGGATGACCTCGCAGATGCCGCGGTATACCTAATGAACCTTCCGGACAACGAGTTTTCGCCGCTGTGTGTATCCACGGCGGCGCCACCGCTCATCAACATCGGTTGTGGCGAGGACCTAACGATCCGAGAGCTGGCGGCGTTAGTGCGCAAGACAATTGGATTCGAGGGGGATATCGAGTGGGATTCAAGCAAGCCGGATGGCACTCCGCGCAAACTCCTTGATGTTACACGCTTACACCGACTTGGCTGGAAAGCCAGGATTGGATTGGGAAAGGGGATCGGTAAGGCGTATGAAGATTATCTGGACCGCCAGTCCGTGCGGATCAAACTGCGTTAAATTTATTCCCCGCGGTCTTGCCGCGGGATCCTTAGCCATGGGGTTTCCAAAGGGGAGAGGCGCAGCTCTCCCCTTTGGTCGCCCCACGGGGTCGCATACCCCGTGGTGGCGAAATCAAATTGATTCCACCACCAAAGTAACCTCACCCGCGGCAAAGCCGGGCGTTTCCCGAATCTAATTTCGCTCACGGCCGCGCCAACTCTTCCGTGGAAACGCTTCTTTATTGGATCGCCGAGCAACGGACGACTTGCGAGTTTCCGGCTGCGGAACAAGCTCTGGAGGTGCCGGACGGCCTCCTCGCCATCGGCGGCGACCTCGGCAGCCGTCGCTTGCTCGAAGCCTATCGCCATGGGATCTTTCCCTGGTACGACAGCACCCAGCCGATCCTGTGGTGGTCGCCGAACCCGCGCAGTGTATTATTCCCGGAAGGTTTGGTGATTTCGCGCAGCCTGCGGCGCAGCCTCAAGCGATGCGCGTACGAAATTACCATCGACCGGGGTTTTCCAGAGGTCATCAAGGCCTGCGCGCAGCCCCGCAAGGATGGCCAAGGAACTTGGTTAACGCCCGCGATGATCGACGCGTATACTGCCTTGCACCGAGAGGGTCATGCACATTCCATCGAGGCATGGAATGATGATCGACTGGTCGGCGGGCTCTACGGCATTTGCATTGGCCGCGTTTTTTTTGCTGAATCGATGTTCAGCCGCAGGCCCGATGCGTCTAAGATCTGCTTGGTGCGGCTCGCGCAACATTTACTCACATGGGATTTCAAGCTAATTGACTGTCAGGTGCATTCCCAACATATCGAGCGTTTGGGGGCTCTTCGGATCCCCCGTAGCCGATTCATCGCAATGCTCGATCGTTGGTGCCCGGCATTGATAAGCGAAAACGCATGGCAGAGCAATCCGCAAGACCGGCCTCCCACACGGCGTTCTATATAACGCCGCCGCATCCGTGCAGCTACTTGGCGGAGCAACGGGCGGCCACGCTGTTTGCCGATTCGGTTGTCCCCATGAACAATGGCCTCTATTCGGCCTTGCTTGCCAATGGATTCCGGCGCAGCGGAGAGTATCTGTATCGGCCGCAATGCCCGGCTTGCCGCGCCTGTGTTCCGGTACGGGTAGCGATCGACTCATTCCGCCCGAACCGTAACCAAAGGCGGACCTGGTTGCATAACCAATATTTGGAAGTCCGTCCGGTCGCACCCGCCTTTACCATGGACCATTATTCTCTCTACCGCCGCTATGTATCGGCGAGGCATCCCGGCGGCGCCATGGAAGACCTCACGCCCGAGCAGTTTATCAACTTTCTGGCCGCACGGTGGGCGAACACGGTATTTTACGAATTTCGGCGCGGTATAGACTTAGTTGCGGTGGCGGCCGTCGATCGTATCGATGATGCGTTATCCGCCGTCTACACCTTTTTCGACCCCGATAAGGAACGATCGAGCCTCGGACGTTACGCCGTACTTTATGAGATCGCGCAGGCCAAGGCGGAGGGCTTACGCTGGCTTTACCTCGGATACTGGATCGATGCCTGCGGAAAAATGCGCTATAAGGCAGAGTTTCAACCCCTAGAGTACTATTGCAACGGAAGCTGGACTCCCAGCGCCAAGAGCGTCTAGAGCAAAACGCTATCCTTACGCTCGGCGTTTTGCGCTATGCCCCCAATTGGGTCACAATGCGCCGCTTCTCACCGCGCGGACTTACAACCGGAGATCATGGCAAAAGAAGAACACATTGAAATGGAAGGCAAGGTCGTTGAAACCCTACCCAATACCATATTTCGCGTGCAACTCGCTAACGGGCATGTCGTGACCGCTCACATTTCCGGCAAGATGCGAAAAAATTATATCCGTATCCTCACCGGCGACACCGTGACCGTCGAACTGACACCCTACGACTTATCCAAAGGGCGTATTATTTATCGCGCTCGATAATTGGAGGCCAAACGGGGCGCGGCTGCGGATCGACGCACCTGTCCGCTCAACGCTCAACCTTCTCAGGCCATCACGGCGACATCTTCCGCGTGCAGACCCTTTTGACCTTCCTTGACGGAAAACTCCACACGTTGGCCATCCTGTAAAGAGCGATAGCCGTCTCCCCGGATCGCACGAAAATGCACGAAGACGTCGTCCCCCTTATCGCGCTGTATAAAACCGTAACCCTTAGAGTTATTAAACCACTTAACCGTACCGTGTTCACGATCGGACATACTCAATCAACCTCACACATCAGAAAAAAAAACACTTTAACGAACGGTTAAGATCCCGTTGGCACCTGGAATCGGTGAGCCTATCCACGGCTCAACGAAATCGGTTCGTTAAACACACCTAACACCTTAGAAGCGCGCCCGCCGTCGCTTCGGTGCGCCTCACTGAAAAGCTTACAACATATACGCTCAACTGCAAACACTCAGAGCGTCACACCGCACCGCGAGCATAGTGCTCCCGCTCGAATACCCGCCGCATGTATTCCAGGTCCGAAGGAGTGTCGACGCCACGTTCTGTCTCGCGCTGCACGACGGCTACGGCGACGCGGTAGCCATAGTATAAGGCGCGCAACTGCTCAAGCGCTTCGAGGTGTTCTAAAACGCAGGGTTCTAGCCGCGCTAAACGCTTAAGGGTTTTAACGCGATAGGCGTACAAACCCAGGTGCCGCAAATAAGCGCGATCCGCCAAGAACATCTCACTCGCCGCCGATTCGGCGCCGAATTGCTCGCGATCCCAAGGGATCGGCGCGCGGCTAAAATATAGCGCGTAGCCTTCGTGGTCCACCACGGCTTTGACGATATTGGGATCACGCAACGCAATCGCGCTGCCGAGGGGCGCGCATAGGGTCGCCAATTCAGCGCATGGCCGGTCATCGAGGAGGCCGGCGACCTGGGCCAGCAACGCGGGCGCTACGCGCGGTTCGTCACCCTGTAGATTAACGATAATGGCATCTTCGTCTTCTTTCAAAGCCACCGCCGCTTCCGCCAGCCGTTCCGTTCCGGAACGATGATGCACAGAGGTCATGCAAACTCTTGCACCGAAACCGAGCGCGCACGCACGAATGCGTTCATCGTCGGTGGCAATGATCACCGCCGAGGCGCCGCTTTGTAGCGCGCGCTCATGAACGTGCTGGATGAGGGGCTTGCCCGCGATGTCCGCCAGAGGTTTGCCCGGCAAGCGAGTGGACTGGTAGCGCGCAGGAATGTAGACGCGAAAATCCAACTAGAGTTTCTCGTCCGGTGGCATACAGCGTGCCTCGTCCTCCAGCATCACCGGAATATCATCTTGAATCGGATAAGCTAGGCGGCAGGCGCGGCAGATAAGCTCGGCTTCTGCTCGCTTGTACAGCAGCGGGCCCTTGCATGAAGGACACACCAAAATATCAAGAAGACGCTTGTCCATTGATCTTACTTGTCAATAGTGTAATAAATTTCTTTTCGAAAGCCGATGGCAGCTCGGCTTGTATGGGAATATACCAAACATCGGCTGGTGCGAAGTGCCGGCATTTTACCGCATCTTTCTCGGTCATGATGACAGGAAGCCCATCGGTGAATGCGAGATCGCGGCGAGAAAAGCCGTAATGATCCGGAAACGGGTGCTCGATCGTCTCGATACCGAAGCCTCTCAACAGCGAAAAGAAACGCGCCGGGTGTCCGATCCCCGCAACGGCATGGACGCGCTGCCCGCGCAATTCATCCAAGGTGCGCGCCGCGGTATCGTCAGCCACGGTGTTGGCTACCGAGGCTCGGTAGCTCATCGCATATTCGTTATCGAGGGCTTCACCACGGGTGACAATCAGGTCGACGCGCATTAATCGATCGATCGGCTCGCGCAAAGGTCCGGCGGGTAACAGGCGGCCATTGCCGAAGCGGCGAACCCCGTCGATGACCGCGATTTCAACGTCCCTTGCGAGCGCATAATCCTGTAACCCATCGTCACACACGATCACATCACATTTATCGTCGTCTACCAACTGTTCAACGGCTTGCGCGCGCCGGCGGCCGGCGGCCACCACGGGGCCGTTGCAACGCCTTGCGACGAGCACCGACTCATCGCCGACCTTGTGTGGATCGCTATCGGGTGCTACCCGCCGCGGCCAACTTGTCGACTGTCCCCCGTATCCGCGGGTCACGATCCCGGGGCGGTAGCCCTGGCGCCTGAGACAGTGCGCAAGCCAGATGACGAGCGGCGTTTTGCCCGTGCCGCCGACCGTGATGTTTCCGACGATAATGACAGGCGCCGCACAGGTATACGGACGCACCAGTGGAATCGAATAAAACAACCGTCTCGCGGAGACCGCGCCGCGATAGGCCCAGCTCAACGGCAACAACAAAGTGCACCAGCGCTCCTGTCCGTACCAGGCGTTTTGCATCCGTTGTTCAAGAAACACCGCCCCAGTTTGTAGCAGGAACTGGCATGAAGGTAAAGGCGCCGGTCAGGATAGGTATATACTTGCGAGCTAATCCGCGCTATGCGGCCATGAACAAGGCAAGTATCGTCGCGCTCTAAAACAATCTTGACGGACCGCCGCCATGTCAACGCAACCGAGGGCGTCTCTGGAAATCTTCCCGAACCCGAGTCCTACCCGCGACTACGTGATCAGGATAGAAATCCCTGAATTCACCTGTCTATGTCCCAAGACCGGGCAGCCCGATTTCGCCACCTTAGAGCTGCTCTACGTCCCCGATCGAGAGTGCGTCGAACTGAAGTCGCTCAAGCTCTACATCTGGTCGTTCCGCGATCAAGGCGCTTTTCACGAGGACGTCACGAACATGATCTTGAATGAGATAGTATCAGCGTGCCGGCCGCGATTTGCGAGACTGACGTCACGCTTCAATGTGCGTGGGGGCTTGTACACGAGCGTCATCGTGCATTATCAGGCGCCCGGCTGGAAGCCCGCCGAGCAACTCGGTTTGACGCGAGCCATTTAGGGAAGCTCTGCAAAAGTTACTGCGCAGCCCATCTGCTTTGTCGCGTGCTCGCGCGTCGCTCGTCTATCTACCTGATATGTCTCGCGACGCGCTCCGCGGCTTCGCGCATCTGGGCTTGCTCGCGACACTTTTGCAGAGCTTCCCTAGTGATTAAAGGCGTTGCGTCCCTCCCAGGTTTTTGGTACAACTGCGCGCTAATTTTTTCTAAACATGAGGTAAGGGCAGTGCCCGCCAAGAAGAAGGTCGCGAAAATTACCAAGGCGAAAGTGGCGCGTGTCGGGGCCGCGACCACGTCGTGGTACGACGGTTTCGTGCCGTACAAGGAGAAGCGGGGCGAGGAATACATGAATCCGGCGCAGATCGAGCATTACCGGAAGATCCTCCTCGGCTGGCGCCGCGATCTGATCGAGGAGATCGATCGCACGGTTCAGCACTTACAGGACGACGCGGGGAGTTTCGCGGATCCGAATGATCGAGCAACCCAAGAAGAGGAATTTGCACTGGAGTTGCGCACCCGCGATCGGGAGCGCAAATTAATCAAGAAGATCGGAGAATCGCTCGCGAGTCTCGACACGGGCGACTACGGATACTGTGAATACTGCGGAGTCGAGATCGGGATCCGGCGCCTCGAGGCCCGGCCCACGGCGACGCTTTGTATCGACTGCAAGACCTTGGACGAGATCAGAGAAAAGCAGGTCATTTAGGGAAGCTCTGCAAAAGTTACTGCGCGGCCCATCAGCTTTGTCGCGTGCTCGCGCGTCGCTCGTCTATCTACCTGATATGTCTCGCGACGCGCTCCGCGGCTTCGCGCATCTGGGCTTGCTCGCGACACTTTTGCAGAGCTTCCTTAGTGCGTTAGAAGCAGCTCGGACGGCGCTGCGCCTTTCAACGCGCGGCGTGCTTCTCGACGCCGGCGCGATTAAATTTATTTGCCGCGGGATCCTTAGCCATGGGGTTTCCAAAGGGGAGAGGCGCAGCTCTCCCCTTTGGTCGCCCCACGGGGTTCATACCCCGTGGTGGCGAAATCAAATTGATTCGCTGAATCCTCCCAGCCAGCGGCAATAAAACCGCTCGGCGATGCGCCGCAGCGCCTTCACGCGTTGGGAAAGCCGATGGGTGATTTCATCGGGCGCCTGCACGCTCGTAGAGAGCGCAGCCAGTTGCTCCTGGTACACATTCACCCACTGGGTCACCATCTTCGCCGTGACTTCAATATGACATTGCATGCCGAGCGTATTGCCGACCGCAAACGCCTGATTCTCGCAAAGATCGCTCATTAGTAGCCGAGCGGCGCCGGGGGGAATACTGAAGGTCTCGGTGTGCCAATGTAAGACCTCGAACCGAGGTGGCAAACCATCAAGCCATCCCGCCGCTTCCTTGCCACCCGCGCGCTCGACCGGGCGCCAGCCGATTTCTGGAATGCGACTGGGAGTGATCGCGCCACCCAATGCCTTGCTGATCAACTGGCCACCGAGGCAATGGCCTAATATCGGCAAACCGCGAGCGTGGGCCGCCCGAATCAGCGCCAGCTCTTGTTCCATCCACGGTAAGGGATCATTGACGGACATCGGACCGCCCATAAACACGAGCGCCGAGCACCTGTCGATATCACGCGCCGGTTCCTCGCCTTCATCAATCCGTATGAGATCGAACGAGATACCGCGCAAGGCCAAGAACTCTGCCAAATAACCCGGCCCTTCGCAGTTTACATGCCGAAAGATCAGTACCGGTTTCATCACCCCATCGGCTTTGACTTGCGCGGGTTTGGAAGAGTATGCGGGGCCCGCCCAGGCATACTAGCCGTTCACCGTTTCCTCGGCGCGGTGCATCCCAAATTTTTTCATCTTCTCCACCAAGGTCGTACGCCCCATTTTCAATCGCTTAGCCGCATGCGCAACCACCCAGTGGGCCTCGTCGAGGGCCTGTTTGATCATCGTGCACTCGAGATTATTCAGATGTTCCTTGAGATCGATCCCCCCGCGCGGCAACCGTGGCAAGGACGAAACCTCTTCGGCGTGCGGCTCGCCCACCAGAATCGGCGCTCGCTCCGCTAATTCCACCGCCTGATATTTCTCCGGGAGATCATGTAAGTCCACTACCCCGTCGGGGTAGAGGATCGCCAGCCGTTCCATCAGGTTCGCTAGCTCCCTGATGTTGCCGGCCCAGCGATAGGCGGTCAGTGATTCGAGGCACAGGTCGGTTAGTCGTAACCTGCCCCGGCCTTCGTGCTCCAGGCGAGCGACGAGGTCGTTCACGAGCAATGGCATATCCTCGATACGTTCCCGCAGCGGCGGCATCTCAATCGGGAAAACATTCAAGCGGTAAAAGAGATCCTCACGGAACGTGCCCTTGGCGATGGCCTCTTCCAAATTGACATGGGTCGCGGCGACGATTCGTAGGTCCGCGGTGATGCTCTTGTTACTGCCGACGCGCTCGAAGGTGCGGTCCTGTAGCACGCGCAACAGTTTCACTTGCATCGCCAAGCTCATGTCGCCGATCTCATCCAAAAACAGCGTTCCGCCTTCGGCCATCTCGAAGCGGCCTTGCCGCGAGGTGATCGCTCCGGTAAACGCCCCCTTTTCGTGCCCGAACAGCTCGCTCTCCAAGAGATCGGCGGGAATGGCGCCGCAATTTACCGGCACGAACGGCTTACTCCGCCGTTTTGAATTGTAGTGAAGGTGCCTTGCCACGACTTCCTTTCCCGTGCCCGATTCGCCGGTGATCAACACATTCGCATCGGTGGCGGCCACCATCCCGATCATTTTGCGTATGCGTTTGATACCGGCACTGGTGCCGACCAGGCTACGAAAAAGCTCCAAGGGCCTGGGCGTGCCGTCCTCATGGCGGTTTTGTCGATAAAGATCGACCTTCTGCAACACGCCCGTGAATTGCTTATAACGGACCGGCAATTCGATCTCGCCGAGGATCCCGGCCTCGATCTCCTGGTTGCTTTTAGGCAATCCGCCCGCTTCCGAGACGAGTAAGACCGGGCGATAAGGATCGGAGGTCTTAAGCGCACGGAACACATCGATCAACGTTCGCGCCGAGCCACAACTCCCTAACAAAACCAGCTCAACGGTTTCCGCCTCCCGAAGCCGGGGCTCCCACTCGCCGTGGCCGCAGGCGATTATGTACGGATACTCCAGGAATTCCATCACGGTTGCGAGCTTTAGCCGCAGGTCGGGATCATCCTCAATAATTAGAACGCTGCTGTTCATGATGCGTTATTCATCGCTTAAGCGGCCAGGCCAGCGGATTTTAGTAAACCACTGCTGTTCGCGAATGTCAAAATCTTGGCGTGTCCACCACGATCCGCGTGGATGGAAGCTAGCGCGGATCGCTTCTAGCCAGCGCTTATAGCGCCGGATTAGCGTAAGATAATTGTGAATCAATATACTTCGCGGGCGGGGTATGAACCCCGCCCTTGACCATAGGGGAGAGCTGCGCTTCTCCCCTTTGGAAACCCCATCGCTAAGGACTCGCGGCAAGACCGCGGGGTGTACGTTTAATAAAGGGGGGCTATGACGACTGAGAACATTGCAGTCACGCTGATCCGCGGCGATGGCATCGGGCCCGAGATCATCGATTGCACGCTCACGGTCTTGGATGCACTGGGCGTCGCTTTTGATTGGGACGTGCAACAGGCCGGCATGGAGGCCATGAGGGAGGGCGGCGATCCCTTGCCGGCCGCGACTATCGATAGCATCCGGCGCACGAGATTGGCGCTCAAGGGGCCGCTGACGACACCCGTAGGCGGCGGTTACCGGTCGGTAAACGTCAGCCTGCGCAACCAGTTTAAGCTTTTTGCGAACGTGCGGCCGGCCCGCTCTTTATTTCGCGGTGGAAGATTCGAAGATGTAGACCTGATTCTCATCCGCGAAAACACCGAAGGCCTCTACGTCGGCGTTGAGCATTTTATCCCCATAGATGACGATCCGAAGGCGGTCGCCGAGGCCTCGGGGATCATCACGCGTTCGGGGTGCCGGCGGATCGCTCATTTCGCGTTCGAATACGCGCTGCGCCACGGGCGGAAAAAGATCACCATCGTGCATAAGGCCAACATATTGAAGGCGCTGACCGGGCTGTTCCTCGAGACGGCGCTCGACATCGGACGCCAATACGAAGGCAAATTGCGAATCGACGAACGCATCGTCGATAACACCGCCATGCAGCTCGTGATCAATCCGAACCAGTTTGACATGTTACTTACGACCAATATGTTTGGAGATATATTATCCGATGAGATCGCGGGACTCGTCGGCGGTTTGGGCGTCGCACCCGGGGCTAATATCGGTGCCGATACTGCCGTCTTTGAAGCGGTGCACGGTTCAGCCCCGGACATCGCGGGCCGCGGGATCGCCAACCCGACGGCGATCATGCTGGCCGCGGCGATGATGTTGGATCACCTGGACCTAATCGCTCCCGCTAGCCGTTTGCGACAGGCCATCCATGCCGTGCTCCAGACGGAGGGTATCAGGACCCGCGATCTGGGCGGACAGGCCTCAAGCGGCGAGTTTACGCGCGCCGTCATACGCCAGATTGAGGTCCTGCCCGATCACACAGCCTAAGGCAAACCGTGTCTACGCACTTGCGTAAGCTGGTCGGCGTCACCGTTAGCGCACGATCTTGCGCTTGGATCTGTTGTTACGCATACTGCTTTTGACCGCTTGGATCCCCGTGATTCAGCGCAGCATCACCTAGCGACACTGCGAACATCTAACTCGTTTCGAAACAGATGAATCTGGTGGCGAAAGAATTCCGGAGGGAACCGAGCCCGGGCCTCACTTCCGGTTCCGAGCCGGCGTTGCCCCGCGATGCCGGGGCGGCCCCGGCGTTCACCTTGCAGGTGATGACCTACAATATCCACAAAGGGTTTAGCACCGGCAACGCGCGTTTCGTCCTGCATCAGATGCGCGACGCATTGGAACGAACCGATGTCGACTTGATCTTTTTGCAAGAGATCCAAGGGGCCCACGCCTACCGGCAATGGTTGATCGACGGTTGGCCGAACGCGCCGCAATCGGACTTCTTGGCCGACCGGAGATGGCCGCACCGCGCCTACGGGAAAAACGCGATCTATGATTCCGGGCATCACGGAAACGCTATCCTCAGCAAGTATCCCATCCGGTTCTGGGAAAACATCAACGTATCGGGAAGTCCCATCGCGAGTCGCAGTGTGCTGCATGCCGAGATTGCGCTGCCGCAAGTCGGTCAACCGCTTCACGTGATCTGCATACATTTCGGGCTCGGCGCCGCGGAACGCCGGCACCAGCTTTCGGTGCTCACGAGACGCATCCGGTCCCACGTTCCTCGTCATGCGCCGTTGATTATCGCCGGGGATTTCAATGATTGGGCCCGCCAGGCGGAATACCAAATGCGGACTCATTTTGGGCTCATGGATGTGTTCGTGACTCTGAACAACCGGCCGGCGAAAACCTTTCCTGTCTGGTATCCGGTATTGACCGTGGACCGCATCTTTTATCGCGGCGCGACCCCGATCACTTGCCGCTGCTTGAAAGACATGCCCTGGCGGCGTCTGTCCGACCACGCTGCCCTGTACGCGGCGTTTTCCCTGGCGCTGAAACCGACGGGTATGGATCGCCGCATCGAGCAACCGCTCACGCCGGCAGGATCGAGGGACGTCCGATGAAATCTCGCGGTGATGCACTAGCCCGGGGGCTCGTGGGCGTGATGCTCGGAGCCACGACACTCATCGCGGTAGTCGCGATCATCGTGCTACCGGGTCCGGCATTCATCGTCATCCCTGCCGGAATCGCGCTCCTTGTTATCGAATACAGCTGGACCCGTTGGTGGTTGCGCGCGCGAGGGAAGGAAGACTGAATCGACACGCTGCGGTGCATATCGACATTACGCTGCCGCGACTGTGAGTTTTTGCGATATCTTTTGGGGCTACCGAAATGGCACTTCAGGAGAACATCAACGGCGTGCTCACTTGGCCGAACTTGCTGAGCTGCTTTCGGTTCATGGCGGCGCCCGTGCTCGGCCTGCTCGCTTGGCATGGGATGCCGAGGGCCTATTTGGCGGTCCTCGTACTAGCGTTCCTGAGCGATGCGCTCGACGGTTTCATCGCGCGGGTATTGAAGCAGGAATCCGCACTCGGGGCCCTGTTGGACACCGCCGGCGACGTGGTGATGTATGTCACGATCCCGGTCACGGCGTGGTGGTTATGGCCCGACATCATGCGCCAAGAAGCGCCCTTCATCATGGCGGTCATCGTGAGCTCCGCGCTGCCTGCCATCATCGGTACGTTGAAATTCAGGGTCTTTCCCACCTATCACACCTGGGGCGTTAAGTTGGCGGCCGCGGCGGCTGCTAGCACCGGCTTCGTCATGTTCGCCGGCGGTCCGACCTGGCCGTTTCGGCTGGCCACGCCGATTTGTTTGCTCGCGGCGATCGAGCAAATCGCCATCACGATCGTGCTGCACGAGAGCCGCTCTAACGTGCGGTCGCTCTGGCATGTCTTAAGAGAACCCGCTGCCCCTCCCACATTCCGCGAGCGTGAATGCGAGGAGAAATCCAAAAGTAGTCAGCGCGCGCTATAATTTAGGATGAAGGCGACCGCGAGGTGTCTCCAGAAGAACGGGGTTACCAGAAAGCGTGGACAAGAGAACCGTGAGGGGATCATCAATGCAGTACCCAAAAATTAGAAATCGCACGGCGTTTCTACTAATTACGATGGTGCTTCCGTGGTTAGGGGCTTGCAATACGCGGTTGCAAGAGAATGCCGCAGGGCCGCGTGGACCCCACGGCGCCCTCGACATGGGTCAGCAAGAAACCCTCCTCGAGAGCTTACTTCCGGAGCGCGACGTAACCCAGCCCCCGCCGGGTGTGGATCCCGGGATCTGGCAACAGCTTGTGATCCCCGAAGACAACAAAATGACGCCGGAACGGGTGGCGCTCGGGAAGAAGCTTTACTTCGAAACCCGGCTGTCCAAGGACGGCACTGTAGCTTGCGCTACCTGCCATGACATCAGCCGAGGCTTTACCGACCAGCGGCCGGTCTCGGAGGGAATAAACGGCGCCCTGGGCAAGCGCAATGCCCCCACCACCATGAATGCCTTTTTGCTGCAAACCATGTTTCTTGACGGCCGCGCCCCGAGCCTCGAGGAACAGGCGAAACTGCCCATCGTCAACCCGATCGAGATGGGCCACGCCAACGAGGGGGCAGCGCTGGCAGCGATCGCCGATGATCCCGAATACAAGCGCATGTTCTCCTTCGCCTATGGGCGGGCTCCGAACTACGACGATCTGGGGCGGGCCATCGCCGCCTTCGAGCGTACCTTCGTGTTTCTCGATGCCCCCTTTGATCGCTACCTAGCGGGCAGCCCGGAGGCCATCTCGGAGGAGGCCAAGCGCGGCTGGAATCTATTCAATGGTAAGGCGCGCTGCATGAGCTGTCACCAGATGAACCCTTCCATTCCCATCGGCAGCGACAATCGATTTCACAATATCGGGGTGGCGGCGCGCAAGCAAAATTTCGAAGAGCTAGCGCGCCGGGCTCTCGATGCCCTGGCGCAAGAAGGAGGTATGAAAGCCGTCGATCGCCTGGCGATCGAGACCGATCTGTCGGAGCTTGGCCGGTTCATGGTCACGAAGGATCGTGCCGACATTGGGGCGTTCAAGACCATGCAGTTGCGCAATATCGCACTGACGGGCCCCTACATGCATGATGGGTCTATGGAGACGCTGTGGGACGTGATGGATCACTATAACAAAGGCGGCGAGCCCAATCCGTTTCTGGACGGCGGCATCGAACCGCTGGCGTTGAGCGAAGAGGAAATCGATGCCGTGGTGGAGTTCATGTTTACCTTGAGCGACGCGCGCTTTGCGGAGCGAAATCAGCGCGCTTTTACGGAACAGCGCAAGCTGGCCGCGGCGAAGCGCCCCTTCCGCGACACGGCGATGGCCGAGCGTCGGGTATTGCCGTTTGAAGAACGGGTCATGGGCGGGACCAGGTAAGTTTGGGGGCACAAAGATGAAACGAACAATCGTTAAGAGCGTCGAGACGAGATACTACGAAGAACGCGAGGCATTGTTCCGTGGCTTGAAAAACCTCGACCGCCGGAGCTTTCTCAAGCTCTCCGCCGTCGCCGCCGCGGCCGCGCTCGCGCGCGGTGTGGAATTCAACTTCCACAGCTTCCAGCCGGTGCAGGTGGCCCACGCCGCGACCGGAGAAGCGGGTCCGGTGGCATTCACCTTCGCCTATATCTCCGACTCACACCTTTATAAACGCGAGCTCAATGACCGCTTCGTTCGGCAGTTGCTGCGCGCCGTCGACGACATCAACCACATGGCGCCGCAGCCGGATTTCGTGCTCTATGGAGGTGATCTCGCGCAACTGGGACAGCCCCTGGAACTCGAGCTCGGCGCGCAGATCCTGAAGAGCCTCAAGGCGCCGGTCAAGATGATGGTGGGCGAGCACGACTGGTTTCTGGACATGGGTGAGAAATGGCGCACCTTGTTTGGTCAACCCACCTATTCGTTTGATCACAAGGGCGTTCACTTTGTCGTTCTCCACAGTGTGATGGAGGATGACTTCTGGACCGAGCGTGGCATGACGGGGATGGAGCGGATGCAGACGGTGGCAGGGCTCGACAACGGCATCCAGAGCCGCTTCAAGGTCGGGACGGAGCAGCAGGCTTGGCTCAAAAACGACCTCGCTGCCTATTCCGATGCCACGCCGCTCATCGTGTTTTCGCACTCCCCGCTATACAAGTACTATCGCCCGTGGAACTTCTGGACCGAGGACGCCGAGGAGGTACAGGCCTTATTGCAGCGTTTCAAGCAAGTGGTGGTCGTGCACGGGCATACCCACCAGATCCTTACCCATCGGATCGGCAACATCCATTTCCACGGAATGCTGTCCACCGCTTGGCCGTGGCCTTATGCGCCCGAGGGGTTGCCGGCCCTGACGGTGCAGATGAACCGCGCCGATCCCTTCAATCCCAACGACGCGCTCGGGGATGGATCGGTCGGCGTCAAAGCGGGTGGCCTCGTCGATAAACTTTACAATCTTTGGAACCGCAACCCCATCCAGGTCGCTAGCGCTTATCTGACAAGCGGAGGAACAAGCGCCGTGCCGCTGACGCCTAATCTTCAAAGTTATTGAGGAGTCACCCAAGAGGATAAAAATATGCGCACGTTTAAACTTCTCGTGGGCGCCACCTTCACGCTCGTGTCGCTGATGTCGTCCCAGGGCCGGGCGGCGGAGCCAGGTGGCGACTACCCGGCCGCCACCCAACAAGACCCGGGCACCGATGACGCGGCCATGGCGCAATGGAAACGCGGCGGCGAAACACGCGACTGGATGGCAGAAGAGTTGGCCAAGCACAAGGTGGTGGTTCCGGCCGACAACAAGGGTCTCATCGGTAAGGGCCAGGGATCGACTTACGGTAGCGTTACCCCCGAGGATGTAAATGTCTGGCAGCAAGAGACGTACAAATTGGCCGTCGAAGGCTCGCGCATCTTTCACAGCGGCGATCGGCTAGAGAGCACTATCGCCGTCTCCTGCGATATGTGCCATCCGGATGGATCGAATACCCACCCCGAGACTTACCCGAAATTTCAGGCCCAGCTCGGGCGGGTCGCGCTGTTGCGAGACGCGATCAACTGGTGCATCGAAAATCCGGTGCGGGGCAAAAAGCTTGCTCCGGATTCCCCTGAGATGCGGGCGCTGGAGACCTATATCTATGCCCAGCGCACGGGCACGCCTCTGCGGTACGGAAAGCGTTAAGAACCGCCACGCCATTCTTCACCTTGCTCGCCGATGGCCCATGGCAGAAGCCGCTTTGACCGCGATAGCGATGCCGGCTATGGGCGCGTGATCCGAGATGAATGAACCGCTCTTCGCGTCGATGCAGCAGCAAATGATCTCCGACATTGAGGCGCACACCGGCATGTGCGTCGATTTCATCGGAAAATCCACGCTGGACCCGCGCGTGATGCAGGTCATGGCCGAGATCCCGCGGCATGAATTTGTGCCGGTGGAATTCCAAGGCTACGCTTACGCCGACACGCCCTTGCCCATTGGTTATAACAAAACCATTTCCCAGCCGTTTATCGTTGCGTTGATGACCGATCTCCTGGCCCTGAACGCTACTGACACGGTGCTCGAGATCGGCACCGGCCTAGGCTACCAGGCGGCCGTCCTCGCGAAGCTTTCAGCCAAGGTCTACACCGTGGACATTATCGAAGAGTTATCGCAGCAAGCTCAGCGCCGATTCGGACAATTGGGCTACCGCAACATCGAAACACGCATCAGTGATGGCTATTTCGGCTGGCCCGAGATCGCGCCGTTCGACAAAATCATCGTCACCGCGGCGCCCGATCTGATCCCCCCGCCCCTGCTACACCAGCTCAAGCGCGGTGGCAGGATGGTGATCCCCGCCGGGCTCGCCGATGCGCAAAAACTCATCGTCGTGGTAAAAGATCCCGCGGGCAGTTTGTCCACCAAGGAAACGCTGCCGGTGCGCTTCTCCGAGCTCGAAAGCGACGCATCCGCGACTCATTGTTGAGAGTTTGTGAAAGAACCGTCGCGAGCGAAGGGAGGTCGAGTTCCGCCGGAACACGAGATCCCGAGCGCAGTAGGTTTTTTCGCAAACTCTGGGCTGCGCGAAACATTCATCGGCCCGGTCGCCGTGCGCCCGAAGCCCGGCGTTGAACTAAGCGTTTTCCGATTAAGATCAGGCGCATCACGCGCTCACCCGCGTTCTCCAAGTGCTCGCGGGAGAGACGCAAGGCTTCCGCGAGATCCATCTCCCGCGCGGCCCCCGCTTCGAGGGCATCAATGCCGTGGGAATAGACCCCCCGAGCATCGTCCGCAAGCCCCCCGCCGATGGCCACCACGGGCACCTTGAATTGCCTGGCTGCCTTCGCGACTCCTGCCGGCGTCTTGCCGAATGCGGTCTGAAAATCGACCCGCCCCTCGCCGGTAATGACCAGATCCGCATCTCTCAAGTCGCGCTTCAGTTGCGTCGCTTCGATCACTAGATCCACGCCGCGTTTAATCCGCGCCCGGGCAAAAGCAACGAGCCCTGCTCCTAATCCTCCGGCGGCCCCGCCGCCCTTGAGCTTGCCGACATCGATGCCGCAATCCCGCTTAATCACCGCCGCCGCGCGCCGGAGATTGCTATCGAGGAGTTTCACCATCTCCGGGGTCGCGCCTTTTTGCGGAGCGAAGACATAGGCGGCGCCGCGCCGGCCATACAAGGGATTATCCACGTCGCTGGCAATAATGATTCGGGTTTTTCTCACCCTCGGATCGAGACCGCTCATATCGATCTCGGCGATTCTATCGAGCATACCGCCGCTGCATAGCATGATGATCTCCTTACCGTTGGCACCCATGAATTTCACCCCGAGCGCTTGCGCCATGCCCGTTCCGCAATCGACCGTCGCCGAACCGCCGATGCCGATGATAATGGACTTGATCCCTCTTGCGAGGGCATCAACAATGAGCTCCCCGGTACCGTAGGTGGTCGTCTCGAGCGGATTTCGCGCTGCTCTCGGGATTAACGGCAGCCCGGACGCCTCGGCCATTTCGATCACCGCGGTCTCGCCGTCACCGAGGATGCCGTAACGAGCGCTCACCGGTTCGCCACGGGGACCGCGCACCCGCTTTCGCAGCAGGCTGCCCGCCGTGGCATCGACCAGTGACTGCACCGTGCCCTCGCCACCGTCGGCCATCGGGATTTTGATGCATCGCGCCTTGGGCAGGACACGGCGGATCCCGCGCTCGATGGCGGTCGCAACCTCTAGGGAGGTAAGATTCTCTTTGAAGGAATCGGGGGCAATCACGATTTTCATTATTTATTCCTGCGATCGGTGCTCATGGTCCGGACGTGACGTTCGTAGATTCAGGATCTGCGCGTGACCGATTTAAGTTTGAGACCGTTCCTGGATTGTAGCAAAGCGTCGCCTACAGTGACCCGCATCCAGCTTAGCGATGGACGCATGCTCGCTTTCAGCGAATACGGGATCCCGGATGGTAAACCGATCTTTTACTGTCACGGCTTTCCCGCCTCGCGGCTAGAAGCGCGGCTCCTCGAGCCGGCCGCAGTCAGGTTCGGGCTGCGCTTGATTTCGGTAGACCGTCCGGGCTACGGTCTCTCCGATTTTACGCAGAATCACACGCTGGCCGCTTGGCCGGCGGACCTCACGCAGTTGGCTAAGGTCTTGGGTACCGAGCGCTTTGCGATCCTGGGCGTTTCCGGCGGTGGTCCGTATGCGCTCGCGTGCACGCACGCCATTCCCCAGCGGCTCACCGCGGCCGCCCTCGTCGGTGGCCTCGGACCGGTCTTCGAGCCGTGGGTGATTCAAGGACAACGTTGGCACGCCCGGTTCGGCTTTTTTTTAGCCCGGCGGGCCCGCTGGTTGTTAAAGCCTCTCTACGGCATCGGCCCGCCCTTCCTCATGGGCAAGTATCCTGAGATCGCCTATTCTCTGCTCACCGCGCTGGCCGACGATGCCGACCGCGCGGTGTTGACGCGCCCCGAGATACGCCCCGCGATTGTGGCCTCCATGCGGGAAGCGTTTCGGCAAGGAGCACGCGCGGCGATGCATGAGTTTGCGGTCTATGCGAATCCCTGGGGTTTTGATCTCTCGAACATCGCGCTGCCGGTAACACTCTGGCAGGGTGGGCGCGACCAGGTCGTGCCGCCCGCGCACGCCCGCTACCTGGCCGCTGCCTTACCTCGGTCTGATCTACGCTTGCTACCGAATGAAGGTCATTTCTCACTGCCTATCAACTATATGCATGAGATCCTCGGCCAGTTGGGGTCAAGTCTCTCAGAATTCAGATCCTAGAGCTAAATCTAGGCAAGATGCTCCCCTACTCGCAACGCGATACCCTAGGAGGCATGTATCGCCGCGACTTCCATTACCGCCTACCCCCGGAACGCATCGCTACCTATCCCGCGGCCGAGCGCGTCGCGAGCCGCTTATTGTGCCTAGACGCGGCGACGGGCGCGATTGGCGATCGCAGGTTCGCGGACATCGTGGATTTGCTCCGGCCCGAGGATCTCTTGGTCTTCAACGACACGCGGGTAATGAAGGCGCGGTTTTATGGACACAAAGATAGCGGCGGCGCGGTCGAGGTGTTGCTGGAGCGCGTGCTCTCCAAGCGTCGAGCGACGGCCCAGATCCGGGCCAGCAAACCGCCACGGAGCGGGACCCGTATTACGCTCGCGGGCGGGCCCACCTTAGAGGTGCTCGGGCGCCATGAGGAGTTTTTTGAAGTCCGGCTTTGCGCTGCGGGCGATCTGTTCGAGGTGATGGCGACCTGCGGCCATGTCCCGTTGCCCCCCTACCTCCACCGTCCGGACGAGGCCGTCGATGAAGAACGCTACCAGACGGTCTTTGCTCGCCGCCTGGGGGCGGTCGCGGCGCCGACGGCCGGTTTGCATTTCGACTGGAGGCTCCTCGCCGCGATCAAGGAAAAAGGCATCGCCATGGCGTTCGTGACCTTGCATGTGGGTGCGGGAACCTTCGAGCCCGTGCGCGAGGAACGCATCGACGATCACCGCATGCATCGGGAGCGCATGGAAGTGACGGAAACCGTATGCCGGGAAGTGCGCGCCGCGCGTGCGCGCGGCGGCCGGGTCATCGCCGTGGGAACCACGAGCGTGCGGGCGCTCGAGGCGGCGTCCGCGGAGGGTGCGCTGCGCCCGTATTGCGGCGAAACGGATATTTTCATTTATCCTGGTTACCGGTTTAAAACCGTCGCTGCGATGATCACCAATTTTCATCTCCCCGAATCCACGCTATTAATGCTGGTGTGCGCCTTTGCGGGCCGCGAGCCGGTGCTGCGCGCCTACCGGCACGCCATCGCAGAGGGGTACCGGTTTTATAGTTATGGGGATGCGATGTGGGTGAGCCGATCATGATGGATCCATCGCCGGGCGAGCGGATGAAATTTGATCTCCTCGCGAGTTGCGGTGCGGCGCGCCGCGGACGCCTTCAGCTCAGCCGGGGCAGCATCGACACGCCGGTCTTCATGCCGGTCGGGACCTTGGGCACGGTCAAGACTGTGACCTCCGAGGAGCTCGCGGATTCCGGTACCCGAATCGTGCTCGGCAACACGTTTCATCTCATGCTACGGCCGGGGGTGGACGTGGTAGCGGCCCACGGTGGTTTGCATGGCTTCATGCACTGGCCGGGGCCCATACTCACCGATTCGGGCGGTTTTCAGGTCTTCAGTCTTGGCGATCGGCGTACGGTCTCGGAGCAGGGGGTCGTGTTCCGCTCACCCGTGAACGGCGATCGCATCTTCCTCGGACCCGAGCGTGCAGTCGAGGTCCAGCAGACCTTGAACGCGGACATTCTCATGGTCTTCGACGAATGCACGCCTTATCCGGCGACCGCGGAGGCGGCCCAAGCTTCGATGGAGCTGTCGCTGCGCTGGGCGGAACGCTCCCGCGAGGCGCATCGCGGGCAGGCCTCGGCCTTGTTCGGCATCGTGCAGGGCGGAATGTACCCGAGCCTCCGCGAGCAATCGCTCCGGGGCTTGGTCGAGATGGGATTCGACGGTTACGCGATCGGCGGATTGTCGGTGGGCGAGCCGAAGGAGCTGATGTTCGACATTGTGAGCCACGTCGCGGAGCGGATGCCGCCCGGTCGGCCCCGATACCTCATGGGTGTGGGCACCCCGGATGATTTGGTCGAGGCCGTCCGCCGCGGGATCGACATGTTCGATTGCGTGCTCCCGACCCGCAATGCGCGCAACGGCCATCTTTTCACCGCCCAGGGCGTGGTGAGGATCCGGAGTAGCGCCTACCGGATGGACACCCGCCCTCTCGATGAGACCTGCGCTTGCTATACTTGCTGGAATTACACCCGGGCCTACCTCCATCATTTGGACCGCGCCCGCGAGATCCTCGGGTTGCGCTTGAATACGCTTCACAATCTGCATTACTACCAATCCCTGATGCGGGAGATGCGCGTGGCGATTGAGCTCGGGCGTCTCGAGGAGTTTGTCGCGGACTATTATCGGCGGCGCGCGCAAACCGCTTTGCCTGTGGCATAATGGCGCGCCGTTTAGGTGCTATAAGGAGGTCCAATGGAATTTCTCATCGCCGACGCTTTCGCCCAGGCAGCCCCCTCGCGGCCGCCGGCGCAGTTTTTCCTCGATATCCTTCCCATCGTCTTTCTGTTCGTGGTGTTCTACTTCGTGATGATTCGGCCGCAATCGAAGCGCAACAAAGAGCATAAGAAGATGATGGAGGCCTTGGCCAAGGGCGATGAGATCGTCACCACCGGCGGCTTGCTCGGCAGGGTCTTGGAGGTCGGGGAGAATTTCGTGCTCATCGATGTCGGCAAGGCCGTCGAGGTTAAGGTGCAGAAAGCCCAGGTCGCCAACACGGTCCCGAAAGGCACCGTCAAGACCCTATAGGCAAGCGCGATAGACCTCGGCGATGAATCGCTATCCCTTATGGAAAAACCTGCTTATCTTGAGCATTGTCGCGCTCGGGGTGCTGTATGCGCTGCCGAATCTCTACGGGGAGTACCCCGCCCTTCAGATCTCGACAGTGCGGTCCGCACCGCTCGATGAGGCTCTGGAAAATAAGGTGCGCGCCGCGCTCAAGGAGGCCAAATTGAAACCGCTGTCCCTCGAGCGCGATGCGCGCGGCCTGCTGGTGCGTCTCCCCGATACCGAGGCGCAGCTCAAGGCTAATGATGTCGTGGCGGCGGCGCTCGGGCCGGACTATGTGGTCGCTCTCAATCTAGCGCCCGCGACTCCCGCGTGGCTCCAAGCGCTGGGCGCCAAGCCCATGTACCTCGGTTTGGATCTGCGCGGCGGCGTGCATTTCTTGATGCAAGTCGATATGGAGGCGGTCGTGCGCATGGCCGAAGAACGCTTTGTCTCCGATCTGCGTTCGGCGCTGCGCGAGAAAAAGATCCGCTATAAGACTATCGCGCGCGAGGCCGGCCGCGGGATCCTCGTGACCTTGCGCGATGCCGCCAGTCTAGCCGAGGCCGAAAGGCTGATCGACGATGAATTTCGTGATCTCCAGCTCGTGCCCGAGGATGATCCGGAGGGCAGCGCGCTGCGACTGAGCTTGAAGGAGGATTACATCCGTGAGACGCGCAAGCTTGCCCTGCAACAGAACCTCACCACCTTACGCAACCGCGTCAATGAGCTCGGCGTGGCGGAGCCCATCATCCAGCAGCAGGGCGTGGATCGCATCGTCGTGCAATTGCCGGGTGTGCAAGACACGGCTCGGGCCAAGGAAATCCTCGGCGCGACCGCGACCCTCGAATTCCGCATGCAGGATGAGGAACACGACCCGCAGGAGGCCGTCGAAGGTAAGACGCCGCCGGGCGTTAAGCTCTACCGGACGCGCGAGGGCGAACCGGTCCTCTTGAAACGCCAGGTGATGCTGACCGGCGAATACATCATCGACGCGAGCTCGGGCCTGGACTCGGTCGACAATCGCCCGGCCGTCTTCATCACCTTGGATGGCAAAGGCGCGCGCATCTTCAGCCGCGCCACCCGCGATAACGTCGGGCGGCCCATGGCCGTGGTTTTCATTGAGACCAAAATCGACACGCAGAAGAAGGGCAATCAGACCATCAGGGTAAAGAAAACAGTCGAGGAAGTCATCAATATCGCCACCATTCGCGAGCAACTGAGCAAGCGCTTCCAAATCACGGGGCTGGATAGCACCGAGGAAGCGCGGAACCTCGCGCTCCTGCTGCGCGCCGGGGCGCTGGCCGCGCCGATCTCGATCATCGAGGAGCGCACGGTGGGACCGAGTCTCGGTCAAGACAACATCACGATGGGCTACAACGCGGCCGTCGTCGGCTTCGCGCTGGTGCTGTTGTTTACCGCTGTGTACTACGGGGTCTTCGGCTTGGTGGCCGATCTCGCGCTGGTGCTCAATCTGGTGCTGCTGCTCGCGCTGATGTCGCTGCTGCAGGCGACCCTGACCATGCCCGGCATCGCGGGCATTGTATTGACGGTGGGCATGGCGATTGATGCCAATGTGCTCATCTTCGAGCGCATCCGCGAGGAACTGCGCAACGGCACCACCCCGCAGGCCGCCATCAACGCCGGCTATGAGAAGGCCTTCGCCACCATCGCCGACTCCAATCTCACTACGCTCATCGCGGCGATCGTGCTGTTTGCGTTCGGGACCGGCCCAGTGAAAGGTTTCGCGGTGACCCTGTCGCTCGGGATCGTGACCTCGATGTTCACCGCCATCGCCGGTACGCGCGCCGTGATCAATCTTCTGTACGGAGGCCGGCGGCTCGCCCGCCTCGCGGTGTAGCGGTTACTTTATAAAGGCAGTAGGCGATGGATCTCTTTAAGAAGACCCCGACGATCGACTTCATGTCCACGCGCTATATCGCCTTTGCTCTTTCGGGTGTTATCTTCGCTGTCTCGATCGGCTCTTTCTTCGTGCGGGGGTTGAACCTGGGCATCGATTTTACCGGCGGCACGCTCATCGAGGTCGCATACGATAAAGCCGTTGACTTGGCCGAGGTGCGCGGCGCGCTCGCGCGCGGGGGTTTCGAGGGTGCCGTCGTGCAGCACGTCGGTACCTCGAAGGGCGTGATGGTACGGATCCCCCCGCGCGAAGGCCTAAACTCCGCCGATCTCAGCAATAAGGTCCTCGAGGCCCTGAAGACCGCAACTGGAACGTCCGTCGAGATACGTCAGGTTGAGTTCGTCGGACCTCAAGTGGGACAGGAGCTCGTGGAAGATGGCGGGCTCGCGTTGGTGTTCGCGCTCATCGGGATCTTGCTCTATGTGGCGTTTCGTTTCGAGCTCCGTCTTGCCGTCGCCGCGGTCATCGCGACCTTGCACGATCTCACCATCACGACGGGGCTCGTGAGCCTCTTGGGTCTGCAATTCGATCTCACCATGCTCGCCGCTATCCTCACGGTGGCTGGCTATTCGGTTAACGATACCATCGTCGTCTTCGATCGCATCCGCGAGAACTTCCGCAAGCTCCGCAAGGAAGGCCCTATCGAAGTCATGAATCGCTCGGTCAACGAGACCTTGTCGCGGACCTTGGTCACGGGACCGACCACGCTTTTTGTATTAATTGCGCTGTTTTATTTGGGAGGCGGGGTGATCGATGATTTCGCGCTGGCGCTGATCCTCGGTGTCCTCATCGGGACCTTGTCTTCGATCTATGTCGCGAGCCCCGTCGCGCTGGCGCTCGGGGTCAGCCGCGCCGATCTCTTGCCGGTGAAGAAGGAGGGCGCCGAGCTTGGTGGGCGTCCTTAACCGCTAAGGCCTACCCGTCCGAGACGGCGGAGCGCACGCATGCGCATCATCGCCGATCCCAATATCGCCTATGTGCGCGACGCGTTCGCCGCGCTTGGGGAGTTGTGCGTAGTACCGGGCCGTGACTGGACCCCGGAGATCACGCGCGAGGGCGATCTGCTCTTGGTCCGTTCTGTGACCCGGGTCGATGCCGCCTTGCTCGAATCTAGCCGGGTGCGCTTCGTCGGCACGGCGACGAGCGGCGTC
>Ga0187892_10000262_pt1 | contig 140332 bp, 108 predicted proteins | sample MA1701073metaG_FD_139345 | JGI IMG/M metagenome (GOLD analysis project Ga0187892, IMG submission 139345) | Bio-ooze microbial communities from a basaltic lava cave in the Kipuka Kanohina Cave System on the Island of Hawaii, USA - MA170107-3 metaG ...
GAAGGGGCGTAAACCCTTGCGAAGCCTGGCGTTAAACGCAAAACGCCGGTGCGTCTCCGCACCAGCGTTGTTCGTTAACCCCTGGGTCGCCGCGTTTCGCGGCGTCTCGTTCACTAGCGGGGGCTGGACTCGAACCAGCGACCTCCGGGTTATGAGCCCGACGAGCTGCCAACTGCTCTACCCCGCAATCTCGAACGCACGGTATCCCGCCCCACGCGAGGTGTCAAGCGAAACGCCAAAACGCTGAAACACTGAATCGCTGAAACACGGGAAACCCCGATATAGGGAGATGCATATCGCTGTCGGTCGAGATGCAGAATTGGGGTGGAGCGTTCCATTCCCAAAACTCAAGCCCCGCATCTCAAGCCTCAAACCCGAAGCTCAACGCCATCTCGGTGTTTTCGCATTTTTCTGTTTCAGCGTCTTGGCGTTTTGACGTTTTCACGATTCACCGCCACTATTCGGCATTATGCGGATTCTGGTGGTCGGCGGCGGCGGGCGCGAACATGTTCTCGTGGACCATTTGGCACAGTCTCCGCGCGTGGAGCAGGTCATTTGCGCCCCGGGCAACGCCGGAACGGATACGGTCGCCGAGAATGTGGCCATTGACGCCGACAACAATGAAGCACTCGTCAAACTCGCCTTTGAGCGGCGAGTGGACCTCACCGTCGTCGGTCCCGAAGCGCCGTTGTGCGCGGGCATCGTGGATCGATTCCAGGCGGCGGGTCTTCGCATCTTCGGTCCCACGGCCGCTGCGGCCCGAATCGAAGGCGACAAGAGCTACGCCAAGAAGCTGATGAAGCTGGCCCACGTTCCCACCGCCGAAGCCCGCATATTCCAACGAGTTGCCGAAGCCAAAGCCTATGTTGCCACACGCGACACCGGCATGGTGGTGAAGGCCTCGGGACTCGCGGCGGGAAAGGGGGTAGTGGTGTGCCAGGACCCCGCCGATGCCCTGCTCGCCCTGGAGCGTATCATGGTGGCCCGCGAGTTTGGGGCGGCCGGCGATACAGTCGTTGTTGAAGAGCTTTTAAAGGGTCGAGAGTTGTCCATACACGCGCTGGTAGACGGCCAAACAATATATGTCCTGGAATCGGCCAAGGACCATAAGGCGATAGGCGACGGCGATACCGGGCCCAACACCGGCGGAATGGGGGCGTTCAGTCCCGCTCCAGCAGCCACACCGGAAGTTCTGGCGATCGTCGAGCGCGATGTTCTTGTGCCCATCGTGGACGCACTACGCAACGACGGAGCGCCGTACCGCGGCGTCTTGTATGTGGGGTTGATGCTCACCGCGGGCGGACCAAAGGTCCTGGAGTTCAACTGCCGCTTCGGCGATCCCGAGTCACAGGTAATCCTCACACGCCTGGATTGCGATCTGGTAGAACTCCTGGACGCCGTTGTTGACGGTCGGCTCCACGAGGCCGAAATTCGTTGGACCTCCAAGGCCGCCGTGTGCATCGTGATGGCCTCAGAGGGGTATCCCGGCAAGTTCGAGTCCGGGAAGGTAATCCAAGGTCTCGACGCGGCTGCGAGCCTGCCCGACGTCCAGGTCTTTCATTCGGGCACCAAACGAATCGAACACATGACTGTCAGCAACGGCGGTCGAGTGCTCGGCGTTACTGCGTTGGGCCGAGATATCGCCGACGCGAAGCGCCGCGCCTATGCCGCGGTCGAACGAATTCACTTTGACAACGCCTATTACCGGCGCGACATTGCAGATAAGCTTGGGTGAATGCAGGCTTCGCCATTTCCTCAAAAGCATTCTTTGTAAACGTCCGATAAAGCAGTTCCAACCTCGGATTCATGGTAACGGGAGAGGCACTTTATTGCAGTGAGACAGCTTGCAGAAACCGTCTGTTGGTGCTTATCAGACATCGGTTTGCATGTGGTTTCTGCTTTACTCCACGTAACAACCGGCCATATCATTACGGCGGGGTGAAAGTCAGGGGGAGTGCTTGGGGATTGCACGTCTCAGCGCGGAGGGATCCCGATACTCGACTCGCCCAATGGCCAAAGCCGACGCCGGGCCAGGGTCGTTCGTAATCAATGCCAGACGAACGTCGGGGCCAATTTGATTCGAGTCCCGCGCGGCAGGTTGGGGGTGTCCCGGTATATGAGGTGGAAGTGATGCGAAGCAACAGGTTGCGGACATGGGGGCTGGTCGCAGTTGTTGCCGGCGCACCGGGTCCGAAAATGATTTCCGCCGAGCCACAGGGCGCGGTGATTCATCGCACATCAGCGCAATCGCTTCGTGAGCCCGAGCCTGAGTCAAATATTGCCTCCATTTCAACCGTGACAGCAATCGAGTTGCCGCAGCCGTTGGATGCTTCCGACGTTTCCGGATGGAATACGGCCGGCGGTGTGGCCGCACCGCCCTTTGGAAGCACACAAGTGTACAGAAACGAGATCAATCCGGTGGCTAATATTTATGCCCCCGGTCCCAATCAACGCATGGCCGACGACTTAACTCTCGCCAACGGGGCCTGTAACGCGGTCTATTACAATCTGCGGGTGTACGGGACAGGGGCCGTCGGTGTCAATTACAACGTCCACACCGAATTATGGAACGGTGAACCGTGTCTTCCCGGCTCGACGGTCATCGCGGGAACGGCCAATGACTTTGTTGTTTCCGTTCCCAGCACCGCTCAACGCGCCTCCCTGCTGGAATTCACCCTAGCCGCGCCGACGCCGGTTCCCGCCACGGTGTGGATGGCAGTGACGTTCTCAACCAATACCGGCACGTGGATCGTTGCCCAGCAGGCCGAGCTCGGGTCTACGCTGAACTTCTTTTCTGAAAACGACACCGACCCTAACCCGGATGTTTGCACGTTGTACAACTTCCAGGGCGGCTCGCCGTGGGCGGGTTTCTGGGCAAATGTTTACTGCGAGACGGTCGTTCCTCCGACCGGAGCGTGTTGCAACGGGACGAATTGTACCCAGACCACAGAGGCGAACTGTATTGCGCCCAGTATGTGGCAGGGTGCATTCACGCCCTGTCAACCCAATTCATGCTTATCGGGCGCATGCTGCACGGGAGTCGAGCTTGAAAACTGCGCGGACACGAACGAGCCGGGATGTCAGACCGGGCTTTTCCGTCCGGGGGGTAGTTGCGAGGCCGTGTCCTGCGGACAGAGCTTTTTGGCCTACGAGAATGACTTCCGCACCGGCATATTCGACACCATTGATACAAATACCAAGTGGGCCGACGACCTGACACTGGGATCGGGGCCCTGTGATCTGATCGCCTATGAAGTCCTGATGGCCGGCGACGGCACGCCTCCCGCGCCGCCGACGTTTAACACCCATGTGGAGTTGTGGACTAACAATGAGAACAATACGCCAATGTTGGATAGCGACGATACCCCTTTAGCCGTTATTCCCGGAACGCAACGAGATTTCAACGGTCTCGCCGCGAACCTTTCAGCCCAGCGACTTCTCGCCGGACCGTTTATTTCCCTGCCGTTGCCACGGAAGGTTTGGATGGTGCTAACCACCAGTTCCAACAAAGCCGGTCCGAACTTCGGCGGTGAGGCGGACGTCGGATTCAGTCAGGACGGATTCAGGATCTTCAACGATCCCAGCGCGCCGGGCGCCTGGTCGACGACCCTCTTCGATTTTGGAGGGTTTAATCCAACCGGGTGCCCGTACGTCCTCAACGACCCAAACACCCACTCTTGCACGCCTGCGGGCAGCTTTCGGGCGATCGTGTGGTGCGAAGGAGATCCCCCCACGGGGGCGTGTTGTAACGATAACAACGGCACCTGTACGGACGATGTCCTGGCGGCAGATTGCGAAGGACGGTGGATGGAAGGTGTGACCTGCGCATCCAATCCGTTCAGTCCTCCCTGCGGCGTCCATGCCTGCTGCTTCCCCAATCCGATCAACCCCAACTCGATTGTGTGCCAGAACTTGACACCAGAAGATTGTTCGTCCTTGGAAGGATCATCGGCGCCTGGGCTGTTCTGCGTCGGAGTTCCGGTTTGCCCCGGACCGGCGTGCATCAATAAACCGGGCGACTGCTTCCTCGAACACGCCACGGGTGGATGCGAAAACGCCTTCTGCTGCGACAAGGTGTGCGCGGTCGATCCATTCTGCTGTTCGACGGATTGGGACTCGACGTGCGTTATGAAGGCTCGGGAGATGTGTTCCAGCGATCAGTGTGATGACGCCCTGCCGATCACCGGCACGGGTACGTTTCAATTCAACAACACCACGGCCTCAACGGACGGTCCGGCCCATTCTGCGTGCCCTGGGCAACAGATTGAGAATGACGTGTGGTATTGTTGGACGGCTCCCTGCACGGACACAGTTTATGTACGGACTTGCGGACAGACCACGGTGGACACGAAACTCGCGGTTTACGAAGGTTGCGGATGTCCGCCCGAAGAATCAGGTTTGCTGGATTGCAGTGATGACCGCTGCGGGCTGCAATCGACGGCTGTTTTTCACGCTGTGGCCGGTCGGAGCTACATGATTCGGGTGGGGAATTATCCGGGGCAATTGTCCGGAAGCGGATCTTTAACCATTACTTGCGGGCCGCCGGACAATGCGGGCTGTCCGATGGCGGGCGGATGCTGCACCGCCGAGAACCCGCCGATCCGGGGATGCGTGAACGAGGCCTGTTGCGAAAGGGTCTGTGGATGCGACTCTTATTGTTGCGATATTGAGTGGGATGACGCCTGTGCCACGACCGGGGACGGAGGATCGGGTTGTGGGGCGGACCTCCTGTGTCCCGTCCTATGCGGCAATTGCCCCACAGGCGCGGTCACATTCAATAATCCAGCGTCGGGGCTGCTCGACGCCCGGCGGCCGCATGTTCCGGGTGCTCCGACTCAACCTCTGGGCATCGACACCATTCAGATCTCCGCTCCCTTTGGCGCCGACAAACTTGGTTGTTGGACGCTTTGCGAAACCGCGAGCACCGCGGCGGCCAATGGCATATCAGAGATTACGGACGATGGCGGCGGGCAGTATACGATTCATCTTGCCCGACCCATTACCCCCGGTGCCGTCACCAAGATCACCTACGCGGGGAACGGCGCCTTCGCACGCTACATTTTCCATCCGGCGAACATCAACACCGACGGGTTTTCCAATTCGGTGGATATAACTGCCTTTGTTAATGCGCTGAATGGGACCACGCCAATGCCGGCGGGGCTTCTAAGCGGCGACGTGAACTTCAGCGGCGCCGTTACGGGAGCGGACCTTCTGGACCTGGTCGGCTTGCTGAACGGGCAGGGTTTTGCCAGTTGGAACAACACGGCCAAGCCCGTGGGATGCCCCTAATCAGCGTGGCCCTTTCGGATTGTCCGCACGATCACCCCCAAGGGGATTCGAACCCCTGTCGCCGGCATGAAAAGCCGGTGTCCTAGGCCTCTAGACGATGGGGGCCGGTACGCAGGAACGGTCGATCGGCTAACCGAAACCGTTTCGACCACTCTAACAGCGCAAACGTTAACGGTCAAAACCGCTCGAGGGCTCGTTGGCACCGTTGACGACTGAGGTCACGATTTGTCGGGGCGGGTTTCCCCTTTTGAAGCGGACGCTGGTTTACCATCGGCGGAAGCCTCCGGCTTATGAGTCCTGCAATTCCCAGGCGCACTTGGGCGCTCTTGAAATCTATTCCGAACACGCACCCGCTGCGATCTTCAGCTTGCCGCAGGGAACGTCCGAACTTGATGCCAGCCGGTGATCCTGAGACTTCAGGGGTGACTCAACTTCGTGCAACACCTTCGCCGCGGGAGTCGCTCGTCCCCTCCGACGAGTGATCAGAACGACCGCAGTTACGATCACCGCCGCCGCGACTATCGTTCGAGGCGTCAGCGGCTCGTCGGCAAACAAGAATCCCAATGCCACCGCAACGACGGGGTTTACGAAAGCGTAGGTCGAGACTTTCGCTGGCGTGCTAACGCGCAAGAGCCAGACGTACGCGCTGAAAGCTACAAGTGATCCGAAGAACGTCAGGTATCCCAGTGAAAGCAGGGACCGCAACGATACGCTTCCCAGGTCAAGCCGGGCGACCTCGCCGCCTATTACGCCTGATAGAAGCAGCAAGACGCCGCCGCAAAGCATCTGCATTGCCGTAACCAGAAGCGGCGATTCCGGCTGCGGGGCGCTCCGAGAGTAGATCGAGCCGAACGCCCACGAAAGTGAGGCCGCAACCAGCACGAACGCTCCCATTCGATGCACCGAAGCGCCGTCCAGATGATCCGTACCAATGAGAATGACGACGCCTGCCAGACCAAGCACCACCCCGCCCATCTCCATGAGTCCCGGGCGCACTCCATCGCGGCGAAACCAATTCAATAAGACCATCCAGACAGGGACGGTGGTGACAAACAAGGCCGCAAGTCCTGAAGGCACGGTCTGCTCCGCCCAGCAAACGCCGCCGTTGCCTCCCAGGAGCAGTAGCGCGCCGATGATCGCCGCCGAACGCCAGTGAATCGGCCTGGGGCGCGCGGTACCGGTGGCGCGAATCACGACGTAAAGTATCGCCCCCGCCGCCAAATGCCGCGTTCCGGCCATGATCAACGGCGGGAGAGATTCCAACGCATAGCGAATCGCCAGATAGGTCGAACCCCAGATGACGTAAATGGATGCGAAAGCCGCGGCAACCAACAGCTTCGGCGGTTCTTGTTTCACGCAAGTGTTCATTTTGGAACCTCATCCGTTCCCAAGACTTCACTAAGATTGACCTCGGTCGTTTCCTTGACGGTGTCCAACACGATCGTCGTACGCGTGGATCGGACACACTCGATGGCGCCCACCCGGTCCCGCAACAGGGCACCCAGCGCCGTCGTGTCCCGTGTTCGTACTTTCACCAGAAAGCAATCCTCTCCGGCAATATGATGAACCTCCTGAATCTCCGGTATGGCCGCAATTTTGGCCGCCGTCTCCGCCTGCCAGGAGTTGCTCTCAGTTCGAACCAGTACGTAGGCGAGCAACCCTTGGCCAAGAGTTCTAGGGTCAAGTTGGGCTGAGTAGGCCTTGATGATCCCCCGCTCCTCGAGTTTGCGAATTCGCTCCAGAACCGCCGAGGGCGCCATCTCTACCTGCCGGGCGATTTCGGCGTTGGATATTCGCCCGTTTGCCTGCAAAATCATCAAGATCGTCCGATCAACGCCGTCGATAATTCTGTTGAATTCCATATATGTCGAATATATATCACAGATAACGTCTTCTGTAAAGTAAATCGTTCTGATTATTACACTAGATACGAAAGTAACGTAAAAATGTAATTCTTATCTTTCTCCCAGCCTGGTTCAATTGGAGCATCAGGACCGCTTCATAGCTTTCGCGGTACTGATTCTGGGTTTTTGGATTATTCGTTCGGCGCAGTGATGCCGAGTGATTCAAAGCGGTCGGCGACGATGATGGTTGCTTTTCGCTTGACTTGTCGACGTAAGTAGGTGACGGTCGCCTCCGTGCCGACGGGGGTGTAGCCAACCAAACGAACCAAGTGGTCACTGTTCTCGACGGGGATTCCGTCGTATTCGATAATGATGTCGGAAGGCTTCAGTCCCGCCGCGGCCGCGGGGCCGTTGGGCGGGTTGATTCCGGTGATCCTGGCGCCGCGGAGACGGCCCGAGTCCGCCACTTGCCGTGAATCCGGCGCGGCCACGTCGTCCACGGTTACGCCGAGGAATCCGTAGCGTATGTCCTTGCCGGCCTTAAGGGTATTGAGAATACCGCGGGTGTAATTATCCATGGGAATGGCGAATCCGTGGCCTTCGTTGACGCCGGAAGCGGACTCGATCGCGGTGACGATGCCGATAACTTCTCCGTCGATATTGAAGAGCGGCCCGCCGCTGCTGCCGGGGTTGATCGCCGCGGAAGTCTCTATCAGATTGCCGTAATAGTGGACCTGGTCGTTGCCCGGCAGGCGGTCGGTCATCTGCCGTCCCAAGGCGCTGATTACGCCGTAGGTGATCGATGCCTTTCCGTCGGCGTTGGCCAAACCAAAAGGATTCCCGCAGGCGAACGCCCATTGGTTGACCTTGACGTTGGCCGCGTCGCCGAACCGAACGGGGGTCAGATCGGAGGCGGCGACCTTGAGGACGGCGAGATCGCCGCGTTCGTCGAACTTGACGACCGCGGCGTCGTGATTCGTTCCGTTTTCGAAGATGACGTCGATCAGGTCTGCTCCGTCGATCACGTGCCGGTTGGTGGCGATGTATCCAGAGGCGTCGATGACAAACCCGCTTCCCTGGCTGATTGGGAGTTTGACCAATGTGTTTCGGTCCCCCGGATTGCGAACCCGGTAGGTGCGGACGGCGACGACGCTGGGACGAACTTTTCGAGCCAGGTCGGTAAAGGCCTTTTCCAGCGCCTTGAGATTGACTAGATCATAGCGGTCGGGGGGATGACCAGATCCCGGGACGGACCAAAAGGCCAGAAGGATGATCCCCGCCGTCGCGGCACGAAACCACCGGTTTCGCAGTCGAGGTTGGTGATTCTTCACCTTCGGCACTCCCCGCAGACCATGGTATCAAACCCGGTCTGTCTATCGTGTATTATAGCATGGTCGCAGGACGGATGAGAAAGGCATGCAAAAGATTACAGTTGAGAGAACCCAGCTAGAACGAGCCGGAACCACGTGTGGCCGACGCCATGACGATCGCTGTTCAGTTCAGACCGCCGCCGCCGTCCTGGATTTTAATCGTCCGCTCGCCTTCGCTCGTGGCTTGGATTCCCTACACCCGCTTCCGTCGGTGATCCATCGAAGAACCCGCCATTGAACGATGCAACATTTCACAAGTTGGATTTCGATGCTATCCGCGAAGTGATTGCGGGGTACTGCGGAACTGGATTGGGGAAGTCCCTTGCCCGGTCGATGTCTCCTTCGGTGAAGACTCATGTGGTGCGGGAATGGCTCGAGCAGGTCAAAGAGCTTGCCGCGGCCGCCGAGGAATTCAATTACCCGCCGATGGGCGGAATCCACGACGTCCGCGAACACGTGCGGGCGTCGGCATTTCCGGCGCCGCTGGAGGCGGACGTGCTGGCTCATATCGCGGAAACGCTCACCGCGACGGCGTCGCTATGTGCCTGGTTCAAACAAGCAGGACCGGTCATCGCATCGCTGCGATCCTTGGCCGAACGAACCCATGATCTAAGTCCGATCGCGTCGGCGATCCACGAGGCCATCGACGAACGCGGCCAGGTGCGGGACTACGCGTCGCCACGGCTGGCATCGATCCGGTCCTCCATCGAAGAGGCCAAGGGGCGAGTCCGAGTGGTGTTCGATCGCATCCTGCGGCATACGGGGCTGACCAAGCTACTGCAATATTCTGGCGCGACGTTTCATGACGATCGCTTCGTGCTGCCGCTCAAGGCCGAGCATCGAGGACGAATTCCCGGCATTGTTCACCGCAGTTCCGATTCCGGGGCGACACTCTTCGTCGAACCGTCCGAGTCCGTCGAGTTGAACAATACCATCGTCCGCTTGCGCGACGAGGAGAACAAGGAAATCACGCAGATTCTTCGGGGGTTGAGCCAGCGGGTGAACGTCAACGGCAAGGTCATCCTCGGTACCCTGGGGGCGATCGCGGTGTTGGATTTCATCGCGGCAAAGTGCCGCTACGCGATGAAAAGGAAATGCCATTGTCCACGGGTTGACGACGGAGTGCTGGAGCTGCACGAGGCGCGACACCCGCTGTTGGTCGAGCTATTTGACGGTGAGGCCCGAGATGGCCGTCCGCGAAGGGAAGTGACGCCGATCGACGTGCGCCTGGGCGAGGACTTTGACGCTCTGGTCATCACCGGCCCGAATACCGGCGGTAAGACGGTTACCATCAAGACCGTCGGACTGCTGTCTTTGATGAATCAATGCGGAGTGCCCGTTCCGGTCGGCGAGGGATCGAGAATGCCGGTCTACACGGATATTTTCATCGATGTCGGGGATGAGCAGAGCCTGCAACAGTCGCTCAGCACGTTCAGCTCGCACCTGGCCACGTTGTTGGAAATCCTGCAGAAAAGCGGACCCCGCACTCTGGTATTAATCGACGAACTTGGCGCGGGGACGGACCCTGACGAAGGGGCGGCGATCGGTCGGGCGGTGATCGCGGAGCTTCTGCGGCTTCGGGCGAAGGCCATCGTCACCACACACCTGTCGGCGCTAAAGGCCGTGGCCTTTACCACCCCGCGAGTTGACAACGCCTCCGTGGAGTTCGATCCCGAATCGTTGAGGCCGACGTACCACTTGCGGCTGGGTGAGCCGGGAAATAGCAACGCCTTGATCATCGCCAAGCGGCTGGGAATGCCGGCGCGGCTGGTCCAACTTGCCAAGGGATTCCTTGACGACAGCACGCGGGCATTGAACAAGGCCATCGCCGGAACGCTCGACTCCCGCCGTGAGGCGGAGGCCGCTCGAAAGGCGGCGCGGGAGGCAGCCCTCGCCTCGCACCGCGAACGCGAGAAGTATGAACAAGACCGGGAAGAACTGCTGCGATCGCAGGAAGCATTCGCTCGATGGACGGATTGGGTGAATGGGTTGAAGGCCGGCGACCAGGTTCACTTGCGGACGCTCAAACGTTCGGCGAAAGTCGTGCGCATGCAACTCCATCGGCAGATCGCCCTGGTCACCGCCGGGGCGATGGACATCGAGGTCTCGCTAAACGAGCTTGAACTCCCGCCGACCGCCTAGGAATCGCCAACCAAAGTGTGTGATAACAACGCAGTAGCGTCGCCCCCGACGCGCCCTACCTAGGGCCTGTAAAGGCCTGTTGAAGCTGTATGAAATCGTCCAGGTCCACATCACCGTCCGGCTCCACGTCGGCCGGTTCGCAACCGGGCAGCATCGCTTCGCTTACTCCAGTGAAGCAGCTCTGGAAGTAGCTAAAATCGCCCAAGTCGATATCCCCATCGAAATCGAAGTTTCCGCACCTCCCGCCCCCAGGGCCACGGCAGCAGCACCGGTGGGTCATTGAGCCGCCAGAGTCGATCATCTTCCTTTTCTGGCAGGAGTCCGCTGGCGCAAGACACGTACCTTCGCATGTCGTAACGGGTGACGGCGGCGAGAACTCTGAATGGCAACCATCGCCGCCGATGCATTGGCAGCCGGTGATAGTGCAACCCGTTTCCGAGCAGGTGACATCTGTTGGTTGGCAGGACGTACCCGACGGGCATGACCCCTGGCAGGCTGTTCCGGCTTGATTAGGCTGGCACGGCGACGGCTCGACGCAACCGCACTTCACAGATCCGGCCGGCAGACAGGAGGCCAAGGCTTCGCTTTGTCCCGTTGGATGATAGGTGGGCGAGTTCGAACCTTTGTGAAACACTTCGCATACTCCACCTACCGGCGAGAGGCAGTCACCGACGCAAGAGAATAAGTAATCAAAGTAGTATGGCAGATTGTTCCAAAAATAAGGCTCGCCCACTCCCGTGACGGTGATGGGCCCGCACGCCCCGGGCGTCGCACAGGCGCAGTCGCAACCGGTCATGTTGGGGGGTGTTGGCGGACAAAAATCGTTGGAGCTCAGCACGGCGCAATGAGGGAGGCAAATATCGTTCGCACCGCCGTTCAGGCAATCCTGGGATTGAAAACCGGCGCAGGGATCATGTTGCACTGGTGGATCCGGGAGGGGACAGACTTCCTCGCAGTCGCAGCAAATGTCAATGTACGCGGTGCCGGTGCCCGGTTCGACGTAGGGGGTTACCGTCCTGTGGCAACCCTCCCCCGAAGGGCAAGCACTACGACATTCCACACCTTCGCCTCCCAATGCGGCATGACATCCCTCCACGTCTCTGCACTCGCACTCAATGATCTGTGTTTCTCCGGTCGCTACGGATTGACGCAGGCACCGCGGGCGGCATCTCTGATTTGCAACTGGACAAGTGACGGCGTTACAAGCCGTTCCGGCCTCATTCGGTTCACATGATGGTGGCGGGGACTGACAGCAGTCATAAGAGGTGGTTCCGTCAGGATTTGCGGTTTGATCCAACACGCATAGTTGGCCTTGCGGGCAAACATCTCCATCGCAATAGGGTTCCGGAGGTTCAGGCGGGAAATTCGTCAGTAGACCGACGCGGCACGCCTCTGCATTCAAACAATCGCAATCCGTGACTTTGTACTGCCCAGTCACCGGGTCAAACTGCAACTGCGTCGGCTCGCAAGACTGATTCTGCCCCGGGCAACTCTCAGCCCGGCAGCCGGAGCCATCGGGCAGGGGCTCACATTTGCACTTACCGGCGCTGCCCGCCCAATAGATATCGTCGACTTCCGAGGTGGTAAGCGGACGATCAATGATCTCGATTTCATCCATGAGGCCGTCGAAGACCAGCAACCCAAGTCCGGGTTGTCGCGCGCCGATCAGGAGATTCGCGGTATTAGCCAGCGATCCGGTCACCTGTGATGTATTGAACACTTGACTGTTGCCGTCCACGTACAACGTCAAGACCTGGCTTCCGCGGTCGAGCATCATGGCGACGAAGTGCCAGTTGCCGTCACTGGGTACCGGCAAGGCAGACGTGAAGTTTCGCACGTTGGTTCCGTCCGCCAACTGGAACAGCAAGTTCCCATTGGCGATCGCCATGTGGTAGCCCTGGACGGGCGAAGCCGTGCGTTTGTCAAGGATGGATTGAATTGTTGGAGGCGGAACTCCTGCGTTGGTCTTGATCCACATGTCGATGGAAAAATCTCCCGTTCCGAAATCCAGATCGTTATGGTCCTGCACAATGACGTACGTGTCCGGGGCGTGGAACTCCAAGGCGCCGCCACCCACCACCCAATCCACGGAACTGACGGGAAACCCAACATATGCGCCGTCGTGGTGGCCCAAGAGGTCGCCAGGCGTAGTGTCATCACCACTGTACCAGGCTACCATGTCCAGCGGCGCCGGAACACAAGACACACGCTTCACTGAAACGTCGTCGATAAAGTAGTAGCTGCAACAGATACCGCCGACATTCTGGCTATTGGTCGCGACGTCGGATCGGAAGTTCCCGATAATGAGGTGGCTTTCACCCCCGCTTGCCGTATACAACCCCGAAACTTGCCGCCAGCCGGCCTTGTTGGTGATCATGCCGGTAGGATTGGTTACCTGTGGATTCAATAACAGATGGACGTTCGTGAAGAACGGACCCACGGCGCCGACGGACAGATAGGCGTCAAGGTTCTCAATGGCGTATTTGAAGGGATCAGCCAGAGAGGCGTAAAAAGAGATTTCGTAAACAGCGGCGGCCACGAGAGGAGAGGTCAATGGGACTTCCAAGTACTCGCGATAATTATCGTGTGGTGTGGGTGTGTAGCATCTGATTCCTGCATATCCGTTGCCCGAGTGGGCAGGCTCCGTACCGAAACCGTTTGCGGGCACGCCGACGTTATTTGGTGTAGTATCGCAGGCATTGAAGTAATCCGGCGAGCCTGCGGTGGGGGTGGTCCAGGGCACTGCGTGCGCGATCTGTGAAGCGGTGTTAGGACACGTCGTGTAGTATTCAAAGCCAGGGTTGGGTACAAGGTTCTGTGCGTGCGCCGTTGAAGCAACCAGCGCCACTTGCGCCGCAAGGGGCCCATAGAAGGCGGCCAGCCGTTTCACACGAGGCGCGTGTACTATGCGCAGTGCACTTTTTTCGGTAACATAGTCGATCATGCTGCTACCTCACGTTGGAAATGCCGCAGGCGCGGGGATCGTTTGAGCAATGTCACCAAGTAGTGAGTTATCCCAAGAACCGGCGCATCCCACATATGTATCCCCACCGACAACGACTTGGACAAGTCAAACGCCGCCAAGATCGGGGAGCTGAATTACCGCGGATCGGGCAACGGAAGCGACTTAACTCAGAATGGCGCCCCCGCTCATGCAAAACAATAGTGCCCAAAAGCCGCGGAATCCTACACTAGCGATTGGGGACACGCAAGAAATCATGGTTTTTACGCAGATGATTCTCCTCGGAGGCACGGTCAAACAAGGGTGCGAATAACGTAGTAGGCGGAAGCGACCGGTCTTGTAAGTCTTGCTGAGTAGTGGGCTTGTGTTCGTTCAAGCGACCGTTTACAAGAAGCGAATTGCGACCTAGGTTTTGACGCCCGATACCATCCGGGCGGAATCCGCAGCGTAACGGCCGACAAAACCATGCCCAAGACACTATACCTGCTCGACGGACACTATCAGATCTATCGGGCGTTTTATGGACTACCCCAGCAACTGAGCAGTCCCAGCGGCGAGCCGACGGGGGCGACGCACGTGTTTTGCTCGATGCTGTTTGGGCTGATCCAGAAGCGCCGGCCTGATTACCTGGCCATGGTCATGGACGTGAGCGATGAAACGGTCTTTCGCCGCGACCTTGATCCGAACTACAAAGCTCACCGCGATCCCGCGCCCGATTCGCTGCACGTTCAAGCAGACCGGATTGTGTCCATCCTTGCGGCGCTCGGCGTGCCGATCTATCGGTTGCAGGGGTTCGAAGCGGATGATCTGATTGCCACGATTGTCGAGCGTCTACGGGATGAGGACATTTGGGTATACGTCGTAAGCCGGGACAAGGACCTCGAACAACTTTTGTCTGATCGCGTTCGTCTGTTTGATCCGGGCAAGGACGCGGAGGTGGACGTGGCCGCCTTGCTGGAGTCGAAGGGTTACAGGCCGCAACAGGCGGTGGAAGTGCAAGCGCTTTCGGGAGATTCCACGGACAACATTCCCGGTGTGCATGGCATCGGTCCCAAGACCGCGGCGAAGCTCATTCTTCAATATGGTTCGGCGGATGCAGTGATCGAACACGCCGACGAGCTGACGCCCAAGATGCGCGAACGGGTTAAGGCTTTCGCCCAGCAGCTTCCCATCACGCGACGGCTTGTGACCTTGCGCCGCGATGTTCCCTTTGATTTCCAGTTGCACGACTGCGCGCTGGATCGACTGAATCCCGCGGCCGCTCGCCCGATCTTCGAGGAGCTGGGCTTCAATCGACTGACGGACGTATTGAATTCGCTGGCACCGTCGAAGCAGCCGGTAGACGCTTCGCTTAGCGATGCTCAAACAACCCATCGGCCCCGTGATCTCAAACCCGAAACGAAGCAATACACATTGGTCGATACGCCGGAGAAATTCGCCGACTTCGTCAAGCGATTGTCCGCCCAATCGGAATTCGCCTTCGACACGGAAACAACGGGTCTCAATCCCGTTGATGCCGAAGCGGTGGGTTTGTCCTTCGCTTGGCAAGCGGGGGAGGCCTATTACCTTCCGCTGCGGGCAGTGATGGGTCACACACTGGCGCTGTCGGACATTGCTGCGCGGCTCAAGCCGGTATTCGAGAATCCGTCGATCGGCAAGGTCGGTCAGAATGCCAAGTACGACATGCTGGTCTTGCGGCAACTTGGGATTACTGTCGCCGGATTGCGTTTCGACACCCTGTTGGCGAGCTACCTGCTCGAACCGATGGGTCGGTCTCATTCGCTGGACGCGCTGGCGAAGGACCTCCTCGGCCACATCATGATCCCCATCACCGATCTGATCGGCAAGGGCAAGGATCAACGCACCATGGACCAGGTGGACACGGCCCAGGTGTGTGAATATGCGGCGGAGGACGCGGACTACACCTGGCGACTAAAGGAAATCCTCGAACCGCGCATGATCGGAAGCCACGTCGAGCCTCTTTTCCGCGAGACGGAGATGCCGCTGGTCGAGGTTTTGACGGAAATGGAGCACAACGGCATCGCTCTGGATTGCAAGCTCCTGAAGCAACTCGGAGCGACGCTGGAAGATCGGCTGATCGAGTTGAAGCGGGAGGTGCAACAAGCGGCGGGGCATCCCTTCAACCTGGATTCGCCTAAACAGCTCGCCGAAGTGCTGTTCGATGAGCAGGGATTCAACGTCGTCAGAAAAACCAAGACGGGACGCAGCACGGACGCGGATACGCTGGAAGCGCTGGCCGCCCAGTCGGACCACCCGATCCCCAGGTTGCTTCTCGAATACCGTGAACTGTCGAAGCTCAAGAATACATACGTCGATACGTTGCCAAAGATGGTTTCGCGGCGCACGGGGCGAGTTCATGCGAGTTTCCACCAGACCGGCGCTATAACGGGCAGGCTCAGTTCGAGCGATCCGAATCTGCAGAACATTCCCATACGGACGGAGCTTGGAAAAAGGATTCGGGAGGCCTTTGTGGCGGGCGACGCCGACAGCTTGCTGCTGGCGGCGGATTACTCGCAGATTGAGTTGCGGTTGCTCGCCCATTTCTGCAAGGACGCGGCGCTGATCGAAGCGTTTCAACGCGGGCAGGATATCCATCGAGCCGTCGCCGCGCAAGTCAACGGCGTGTCGCTCGACGAGGTGACGCCCGCGCAGCGAAGTGCGGCCAAGGCGGTGAACTTCGGGATTATCTATGGGCAGACGGCGTTCGGCCTGTCGCGCACGCTGGGTATTGGGCAGAAGGAAGCGAAGACGTTCATCGACATGTATTTCAAGCGCTACCCCGGCATCCGGTCATTCATCGACGGTTGTGTCGAGGAGGCCAGGAAAACGGGTTTTGCCAAGACGATCCTGGGCCGGCGACGGCCGATACCCGAACTCAAGTCGCGCAATCCGGGTCAGGTCTCGTTCGGCGAACGAATCGCGGTCAACACGGTGGTGCAAGGCTCGGCGGCGGACCTCATCAAGCGAGCGATGATCGACATCCATCGGGAACTCAAGAGCGGCGGCCATCCCGCTAGAATGCTCATCCAGGTTCACGACGAGCTGGTGTTTGAGGTCCCGAAGCGCGAGGTCGAACGCGAAGCCGAAATGATCCGTCAGAAAATGGAGCAGGCCATTCCCCTCGACGTGCCCATCGTCGTGGACATCGCCTGGGGCCGAACGTGGGCGGAGAGCAAGTAGCTAGGCTCTCCAGCCAATATGGCGCAGTACGCTCTCGAGTTCCTACCGGATCAGAATCTCGTCAGGCATCATGGTGATGACGCTCTCATTGTGGAGCAATTCAATTCTCTGCAACGAGCGGATGATGGCCTGAACACGCTGTGGATCAACCGTCGCGAGGGTCGAGAGCATGGTGTCAAACGGCGGCATCTTGCTTAGCGAAAGCCGCAATGTCGTGGAAGCTTCGGCGTATCCGTCGTTCTCATCTTTCGGTTTGAACAGGTCAAAGATGCTGGGCGGCTCGGGGATGACGCGGATATCATACTCCCCCAGGCCGGCGCGTTGGGCGGCAAACTTGATCGCGTCCTCCAGTCCACCGATCTTGTCGATCAGGCCCAGATCCAGAGCTTGTGCCCCTGTATAGACCCGTCCGCCTGCGATCTCGTCGATGGGTTTCTTCAGCTTGGAACCACGGGCAGTTGTCACGTGCTTCTTGAAGACGCCGTAGACAGTGTCCATGTAGTGCCTGATCTTGGCCCGTTCGGGATCGCTGAAAGGCGTGGCGGAGCTCATCATGCCCGCCATCTTGCCGCGTTGTACGCCGTTCCAGTTGATGCCCCACTTGTCCCACATGCCGGTGGTGACGATCTTTCCTCCGAGCACGCCGATGGAGGCCGTAATGGTGTTGCTGTCGGCAAAGATGGTCTCGGAAGCGCAGGTGACGTAGTAACCGCCGCTGCCCGCTACGTTGCCCATGGAGACGATGAGCGGCTTCTTGGCGGCCACGCGACGGCTGGCGTCGAGGATGATTTCCGAGGCCAGCGCCGAGCCGCCCGGTGAATCGACGCGCATGACCACGGCCTTGACCGAGTCGTCATTTGCGGCTTTGTCCAATGCCTTGCGGAGAGTCGTGCTATACGCGCCGCCGCTGCCTCCGAAAGGACTCGCCTCGGCCGAACCCGTCAGTATGGACCCCTCGACATACACGATGGCGACGCTCGGCTGCGTATAGACCGTCGGCGCTGGATTCAAAAGTTGCATGAAAAAGGAAAACATGGCGAAAGGATCCTGGGGAAGATCCATTTCGCTGCTCTTGCCGTAGTCGGCCACGAACTCGACCCCATCGCCGTAGCGCTCCTTCAGATCGGCGATGAAATCCTGGCGATGCTTCACGGAATCAATGAGTCCCGCGGCCAGGGCTTCCTCTGCGGAATAAGGACCGCCATCGATCAACGAGGTGACTTTTTCCGGTGACATGCTTCGGCCCTTGGCGATGCGCTCGACGAGTCCCGCATACAACCCGTCCAGCAACCATTTGGTCATCTGCTTGGACTGCTCGGAGGGTTCCTTGCGCATGATTGGTTCGCCGGCGCTCTTGAAGTCGCCGCATTGCTCGATGTCCGGCGTGCAGCCGAGTTTGTCCAACGCTCCGCGGAAGTAGGGCGTCTCGCCGTACAAACCCAACAGCCAGACGTCTCCCGTTGGTACGACGCTGATGTGCGAAGCGCCGGTGGCTGCGGCATAGGTCACGGTGCTCAGACTGTCGGCATGCATGAAGACGGGCTTGTCCACGGCGGCGAACTTGCGCAGCGCCTCGTGTACTTCTTCCAGCTGTCCGAGGCCCAGGTCGGCGTTCTGCAGATCGATTAGCACGGCGACGACGTTCTTATCGAGCCGCGCTTCCTTGAACTGTTCCAGAAGCCCCTTCAACGACATCGGCGGCTCGCTGCCGAAAAGCGGCGGCATGTTCACCGGCGTTTCCGCGAGCGGGCCTTTGATCTTGAAGTAGGCGATTTGCTTGCTTTCCTCCTGCTGACCCAGGGCCGCCCGACCCATCTTCTTGAGCTCTTCGAACTGCGCGAACGACGATCCGGCGAGCGCCGACGCGGCAAGCAGGGCGACGACCAACGAGAGAACGTGTTTCGGTTTCATCATGTCTATTCCTTCACCTGGGGACAACGAAATGCTGTCCACACGGAGGAATCCTATCATGGAAATCGACGGACTGAAAGTGTGAATCACCGGGGCCGACAAGTCTTTACACGGGAATGCCCTGGACGCCCGCACAACTGGAAGAGTCCGGCAAACTTGACGAATTCGTACCGGCCTTGCCCCTGTTCCGAAAAAGCAGAAGACAGATTGCCGCCGCCTGCGCTAGAACGCCGAGGACTTGCATCCAACGAATGGGGTTAACGAAGTCCTTGCCACCTACTTTAAGAAGCATTAGTCCGCCGCAAAGCAGGGCGAGCGCGGCCAGGCTGCGGACGATTCCAACGTTGCGGCGCAGCATCAACCACCACGTGACGACAATCACAATGAGCTGACGGATCAGCGGGAAGACGGCGACGCCGTAAAGAGAGGCGCGAGGCAATTCGACGAGCGCGCTCCAGTGGACCTTCAGCCCTCGCTCCGTGGCCACAACGGCCTGACGCCGTCCGGGTCCCATCGTTTCCCCCTTGTCCGTCTTGACCCAGACGTGGGAGAAATCGGAGACGATCTGGGTTCTAAAGCCGAAATTCTGCAGCAAGGAGGCTGCCACGACCGCCCGCCCGTCGCAATCCTCCTGGCCCATTTCGATCACCTCGGTCACGGTAGGGAGGTAATCGCTAATTCCCCACGTTATCCAATCCCATTCATATTTAACCTTTTTGTATACGAATCGCTCGACTCGCTTAAGAGCTTCGCGCGAAGGAAGGTCTCCGAGAAGTTCCGGTCGGAGCTCCTCGACCCAAGGTTGCAGAGCGGGTGCGTGGGGTTCAATCAGTGCGTTGGGGTTCCTCCAATGTTGAAGGTGACGATACGCCAACCCTGGATAGGGAAAACTGACTGCCAGGATGGTGAATCCAAGAATCGCCCATTTGACGGGCAGCCGGGTATACCAACGAAGCCTATTCAATAAGAAGATGGATTGCATCGTCGGATGTTCCTTGATCGTAGTCGCCTATCGCCTTGGGCGATTCTTGTCCCTGCGGGCGAACTGCCTGAGCACGTCTCTAAGCGAGAAATCCACCGGCCCAATCCAGTCTCTGGTTTCCAGTTCGTTAGTTTCTAGATCACGGCGTGCACCTTCCGCAACGATCGCGGCAATAGCCGGGGCCGCACGTCGCGGCGGGACAATGGGAGTCGTTGTTGCAAGGCTCGCCGTCATTGTCGCCGCCTGCACAGACTCGTACGCACATCCCGCCGTTGCAGGGTGAGGGCGAGTTGCAAGGGATTGCGGCGCAGGTGACGCTCGAAGGACATACGCAGGGGCCGCTGAACGGATAAGCGAAACCCTTGAATGCATCTACGCCGGCAACAATGTCCAATGCGTTGACGTTGCCGTTGAGATCGGGCACGTTCGGCTGAAGTTGGGTAAAGGCCTTGCTTAGCGCCCCGTCCGAGCCTTTGAATTTGTTTACCAGGGCGACGACATCGAGTGCATCTGGTTCATTTTCCGCTTCCGGGGGATTGAACGGCAGGGTGATGTCGCCGTACCGGGCCGAGAACAAGAAGTTGGAAGGCGACACCAACGAGCACGTCGATTCAGCGCCCATGCAGTCCGCCGCCACGACTTGGACCTGGTAAGTCGAACTGGGTAACAGTTCGGCGCCGACGACATGGACCAATCCCTCGGTCGTCCAGTCATGGTAGAAGGGCGTACACTGCAACCTCGCGGCTCGGAATGTCCCCAACGCGGGGTTTTCCTGCGACTCAAGAAACGTACTTGCCTTCCCTACCCAGCGGACGCAACCGGCGGGATCGCTACATGTCGATCCCCATTCAAACGCCGAAAAATCCGGCGGCGGCGCCGACGGAAGATTGGGTGGATTGGGATGCTGCAAACCGAGGAGCCTGAATCGGATGGCCGTTAAAGCGCCGGGGATTGATGTCGGCGCCATGGGTACGTTCACGGACACGACCCTGTTCTTGCCGTAAGGGAACGGATCCGATTGAGGCATGGGCGGGGGCTGGCACTCATCGGGAACGCCGTTGGCGTCGGCATCGGGAGATGATTCCGACTCCACGTCGCATGCGTCGGCGACGCCGTTGGTATTACAGTCGAGGGTGCCCTGCGGGTCACACCAGTCGCCGACGCCTAAACATGTTCGGGAGTCTCGAAAGTTGATCAATTCCGGAATGTCGTATACCGGGTGAAAGCGATTGCCGGAGGTAATCACGGAGTTCATGGTCCAGCCTGGGCAACTGCAATGGTTCGCGCTCCAGACGTGACCTAGTTCGTGAGCGGAGAGGTCCGTCTTGCAGGCGAAGGAAGGGCAGGCCGGGGCATTGGACGCGACCACGCTGTAGGCCCCGTCGATCAGGCAGAGGGTCCGCGTAATGGCAATGCCGATCGCGCTGCCGTTAGGGTTCTTCCCGGTAAACAATTGCGCCGCGTCTCGCTGGACCCCTCCCATTTCGTCGACCCAACGATCGCGGAATTGACTCACGAGGCTGCCAATATCCAGGCCGGAGTAGCCGTCGGGCTCCACCGGGCGGACGATGATCGTCGTAATGATGTGGCGCACATTGATGTCGCGTTCATACTGAAGGTTCATGGTGTTAATGATGTTGTTGATTTGTGCCTCGACGGCCGCAACGCTGCCGTAGTCCTGAAAATACTCAACGTCGGAATCAATGGCCAGCTCGGCAATGAAGAGTGGGTCGCCCGCGGCGACTACGCCGGACTGACGTGGGAATTCCTCCGAACCTTTCAGGTAGGGAACGGTCGCGCAAGTTGCACCGCTCGACGGCACGTCGTCGTCATGGTAGAGCACGTAATGATTAGCGGCGGCGCCGGCCACCTGTGCGCCGATGGGTTCGAGCCATTGCCGCGTTCCGTCCGGGAGGAGCATCATGGCATGCAGACCGTCTTCCTGGAGAGAGGCGGCGACGAGGCTGCCGTCGATTCCCAGAATCCGTCCTCGGTAGGTTCTAATGGGTCCGGGTTCGAGTTGGACGTAAGAATCGTCAGGCTGTTGAGACAATAGCTGATAATGGGGTGCTCGTACCGATTCCCGAATGAGTTCCAGAGTGCGTAGCTCTTCGCCAACGGGAACCACGGCTCGAATCGAGTCCCGGTCGGTCTCAGGGAATTGAATCGCCACCACGTCGCCCGCGGAGAGGTTCAGCAAGTCATGAGTGTCGGCGGCGGCACTATCGGATGTCGGCTCGATGGCGCGGGCCGAAATAGCCGCCGCGCCGAAGATCAGCGTGATCAACCGCCGGGACCAACAAGACCGCCACCCTGCGCGCTGATGTACACTCATGGCCTGAAAAACCCGCGTTCCGTCAGCCGAACTCCCTGACTATTATTCAGCCAAGTTCGTCGATTTCAACCGAATTCAAGGTTTTCGCCCGATCGCCACGACGTGCCTCTGGGTGCGGAAGTACAGATTGCCCTCTGACATGGCCGGGGTGGCCATGCTGATTTCGCCCAACTTGTTGGTTGCCAACAGCTTGTACTCCGGCCCGGCCTGAATCACGTACACGTCGCCCTCCTCGCTGGTAAAATAGATTTTGCCGTCGCCGGCGACGGGCGAGGCGGTGAACCCGACCCCGTCGGCCAGCCGCTCGCGGTATTTCTTGTCGCCGGTGCGGGCGTCATAACAGGCGAGGATGCCCGAGTCTCGGCAGCAATAGAGCAGGTCGCCATAGACCAGCGGCGTTTGCATGTAATTACCGATCTTGAGGTGGCTCCAGGCCACGTGGGCGTTGTTCGGCTCAGCCTCGCTGACGGTGATTTCTCCGGTCGCCGAGGTGCGAATGGCGTAGACCGGGGCGGCCGCGCCGTGGGCGTTGGTGATGAATATCAAATCATGAGCGACGATCGGCGTGGGCACGGGAATGTCCCCTCCGCCCTTCATTTTCCAAAGCTCCTTGCCCGTGGAAAGATCGTAGCCGCCGATGTGTTTGTAGCCGTTGACGATGATCTGCTTGCGGTTGGGTTGCGAATGGACCGTGGGCGTGCTCCAGGTGGGAACTTCGTCGCGCGGCGTTCGCCAAAGTTCGCTGCCGTCCTTGATGTTGAACGCCGCGAGAAATGAATCCTTCTGCACGTCGCACTGGATGATGACCATGTCCTGGTAAATCACGGGTGAATTGCCGAAACCCCATTGCGCCGGGGGGACGACATAGTAACCGGAATCGAGCAGGCCGAAGTCTTTCTTCCAAACCAATTCCCCATCCACGGTGTAGCAGTATAAGCCTTCGGAACCGAAGAAGGTGACGACGTATCTCCCGTCGGTGGCGGGTGTGGAGTTGGCGTGCGAAGCCTTGGTGTGACGTTTGACTTTCGGCATGCCTCGAATCGCTTCGCGATCCCAAAGAACCTTGCCGCTCTTCTTGTCGAGACAAAGGATTCGCCAGGAGTGCTCCGCATCCTTCTCCACCGGAGCAATGTCACCGTATAGTCCGACGCGCAGTTCAGAGTCCTTGTCTCCGCCAACAGCCGTGGCGATGAACACACGATCGCCCCAGATCACGGGTGAGGCGTGGGATAAACCCGGAATGGGTGTCTTCCAAAGGACGTTTTCTTCGCGCGGAACATCCCACGTGGTCGGATAGGGAACCCTTCCGCGACGCCGAGAGCGCTTGATCCCCGGAACTGGGGCCAATTCGTGCCACTGGGTTCTGCGAATACCGGGACACTTGCGCAGAACAAGGTAAAGAGTACTAGGGCCAAGATATTCGGCCTGTTGATTTTCCAGATCATTTGAGAACCTCCCAAGTTACTTTCCAATGGCAACCAGGTTTTTCTGTGTGCGGAAAAAAAGGTTACCGTCCGAGATGGCAGGGGTGGCCATGCAGATTTCGCCCATCTTGTTTGTCGAGAGCAGCTTGAATTCCGGACCGGTTTGGATGACGTACACGTCGCCTTCTTCGCTGGCGAAATAAATTTTTCCGTCGCCGGCGACGGGTGAGGCGGTGAATCCGATGTTGTCAGCCAGACGCTCGCGATATTTTTTTTGTCCGGTTTTCGCCTCGTAGCACGCAAGGATGCCCGAATCGCGGCAGCAGTAGAGCAGATCGCCGTAAACCAGCGGGGTCTGCATGTAGTTGCCGATTTTCATGTGGCTCCAGGCGATGTATTCGTTGCTTGTCGCGTCGCCGGAAAGGGTGATATCGCCGGTCGCCGCGGTCCGAATCGCATAAACGGGCGAGTCGCCTCCGTGGGCGTTGGTGATGTAGATCAAGTCGTGGGCGACGATTGGGGTGGGCACGGGAACGTCGCCGCGCCCGCGCATCCGCCAGAGTTCCTGGCCGGTCGCAAAGTCGTACCCTCCGAGCTGTTTGTAGCCGTTCGTAATGACCTGCGTGCGGCCGGGGCCGATGTGCACGGTTGGAGTGGCCCAACAGGGGTCGATCTCTCGCGACGTGCGCCATTGTTCCTTGCCGTCGCGCACGTCGAAAGCGGCGATGTAGGATTCGTTGCGGACGGCGCAAAAGAGAATCACTTTACCATCGTGAATGATCGGAGAGCTGGCGAAACCCCATTGAAGCTCGTCGGCGCCGGCCGGACCGGAGTCGAGGACGCCCAGGTCCTTTTTCCATTGCAGGTTTCCGTCGGGATCGTAGCAATAGAGACCTTCGGAGCCGAAGAATGCCACCACGTACTTGCCATCGGTGGCGGGCGTGCAGTTGGCATGAGTGGCCTTAATGTGACGTTTGGTCTTGGGAATGGCCCGAACAGCACTCTTATCCCAGGTAATCTTTCCCGATTTCTTGTCCAAACAGAAAATGCGAAAATCGTGGTCGACATTTTCCGGATGGTCGGGGCTTTCACCGTAGAGTCCGACCTTGAGGAGCGGATTGGGATCGCTGCTGATGACCGTCGTTACGAAGATGCGGTCGCCCCAGATGATCGGCGAGGAGTGAGCAAGACCGGGAATGGGCGTTTTCCATTTGATGTTCTCGCTCGATTCGACGCTCCATTTGGTTGGGAGAGCGCGTCCGTCCGCAACCCCGCTTGCGTGCGGCCCGCGGAACGACGGCCAGTTTGCGGCGGTCGGTTCACCCCCGGATAAAGACACGCCAAGTGTAGCAACCCACAAGCCGGCCGCGCCGACGAGGCGGATGTTCCTTGATACGATCATCATTCGGCTCCGATGTTACGTGTTGAGCTACAACCCGCACACCGGCTGCGCGGGCGACATCAGCATCCTACCGTGTGAATCGCCCCATGTCTTTCATGATGTCAATAAGCCGCGACTGGCGGGTCCGGAAGAAATCATCCGTATCGTCGACCGGAGCATCTTGGGTTGTTCTGATCGAATTGCGCATCACGCCCCCCAACTGGATCGGAAAGCTGGCCTTGTAATGATCGTCGATGTAGGCGATCCGCGACCAATCGGCGACGACGATGTATTCGCGTGCCGTACCGGTCAAGAGGCAGTCGCCGTGTGAGTAGTCGGCCGGATCATTGCGTACGCCGAGGAAAGGTAGAAGGGTGGGGGCGATATCGAGATGGCTGGTCATTTGATTGCAAACCGATGATCCCGTACCCGGCACCCAGAGCACCATCGGCGTACGGATTTGCTCCTCGGAAAACTCGGAATTGTGGCCCCAGCGGCCTTTTTCCATGAACTCTTCGCCGTGGTCACCGGTGATTATGACAATGGTGGAATCGAGAAGCTCCTGATTCTTGAGGTAGTCTAGGATCCGTTCGATCTGGCTGTCGAGATGGTGACAGGCGTTGATGTAACGGTTCTTAATGAGCGGCATGTCATTGTCGAGGTCCATGGTGGCGTAGTTAAGTTCCGCGAGATAGGGCGTGCGAATGATCGATTCCGGCGGAAAGTAGTATCGGGCGTGTGGAGATTCAAAGAACATAAAAGTCATAAACGGCTGATTGGGATCACGCGCGTCCAAGAATTCGAGTATTTGCGCGACATTGCGGCGGTCACGACTCCAGCCCTCTCCGCCCCATTCCTCGTGCAATTGATCGCCGGGCACTTTCACGAAGAGCGTGCGATCGAATTCTGGATAAGTAAACCGGGCGCTGGTGAACATTTCCATCTGGTAGCCAAGCTGCTGAAGTACGTCGATGACCACCGGCCCATGATGCTCTTGGAGGAACGTGAACCATAGGTTGCCATACAGTCCGTAGAACATCGAGAACATTCCCATGCGCGTGCCGTTGCCCCCGCTGTAGTGGCGCGTGAAGCGGTGGGCGTGTTCGGCGAATCGCCATGTCGCGGGCATGATTTCGGGATCCAGCATGTCCGCGCGCAGCGACTCCGACACCAGCCAGACGATGTTCGGCGGGTGCTCCGGTGGATGCAGATCGAGCGGCTTTAGTGGGTAATCGATTCGGCCGTTCGAGACGGTAATGTGAAATTTTTCCCTTGCGTCCACCTCGAACCCCATGCGTCGTGCGAGATGACGACAGGTAATCGGCTGGTACAGTGGGAAGGCGTTCGCCGACATCAGGACGGGCGAGTAAGAGCGGATGTCGCTGATGGCATAACCGATCGTCCCGCCGACGAAGCACGTGACGAGGAGGGCGGTCGCGATCACCGCTGATCGGCGCGGAGCGATCCGATGCCAAAGGCGATCAAGCGCCGTTACTTTCTGGACCAATACCGCCATGACGATTTGCACGACAAGGTATGCGGACATGTACAATGCGTAGACAATCGCCGCCGATGAACTCTCGCCCATCGACTCCAGCCCACCCGGCGCAAAAACGGTGTTCCATACGAACCCGTTGAGGTGCATCCCGAAGATCGTAAACGTTGTCCGGTCGGCGAAAATGAGGATTTGCGTGGAGGTAGTCAGCAGAATTGCCGCGCCGAATACGAGCCGCGTCCGCCATGCGTTTGACAGCCGCCGTGGTTTCCCATCGGCGGGCGTCGGACGCAGAATCAAGCTGAGGGGGGCGATCAAGAGAACGGTAGGAAGGAGGTAAAACAAAGAATAGGTGAGGTACACGGCGATCGTGTAAAGCGTGGCCCAGATTCCCGAAAAACTGGCGCTGCGTAGATATCCGAAGGTATTCACCAGGATGGCTGCGTAGCTGAGCAGGAGATACTGCCGGAGCTGGCGCTTACGGCAAAGGTTTGGACAAGTTTCTTCGGTGTTCACCGATTCATTACAACCCAGTTCCCTTCAAAGCGGCGGCGCGTTTCCCGCAACGCGCACGATGTTGTCGACGATCAGTTTTCGATAATCGCCTCGAAGGTCATTGCTCCAGCATCACCGATCTGCGCAATGTTTTCAATCCTCGGATTGTCATGGAATTGTCATCTTCATTTCCATTACGTTGGAACCTCGAAGGAGAAAAGCGGCGTCACGTCCTTCAACGTGTCCAGATGCCACGCCCGGTCGAGGACTTCGGCGGCAGCATTGTCGCTGACGACCCCCTTGGCCATCCGGTGGAACTTGGCCACCACTTCTTCGTCGGTCATGGGGTTTTTCGCGTGGCCACGGGGGAAATCGACACGTTTGTTGACCATCGTTCCGTCGGCGCAAGAAATTGTAATGTCGTTGGGTATGCCCTCCGGGTAACCATGGTTGAGTTTCGCATCCTCCGCGATCTTCGTCCGGTCAATTAAGTCGAGCAGCTTGGGGTCCGTGAGACGATGCTCGTCGAAAGTAGCAAGCGTCACGTCGCCGTCCACGAGAGCGGCGGCACAGCAATAGAACAACGAATGATCGGCGGTTTCGCGGGATGTGGGGCGGAGTTTTTCCGGCTCGCTGCCGATGATGCTCACCGCGGCCTCGAAGCTCTTGATGTCAATCGATTCGATTCTCTTGCCCGCAAGTTTGGGCCGGAGTTGCAGGCAGGCGTCAATCGCAGACTGCGAATGGTATTCCGCGGGCCAATACTTGATATAGGTCTTGTCGATCATGAAGTCGCCGTCGCGGCCAAGGATCACGTTCTTCACACCCGGGATGTTGAGCTGCTTCATCAAGCCCTTGGGACCCTCGAAGATTTCATGGGGCCCGGTGAGACCGCGGCGGGCTAGGTCGGCGGCGAAGACGCCGTTACGAGCGGCATTGGAAAAGGCGCAGGCCTTCCAATCGGAAATCTGCCCGGTGCGCGTTTGCCGAGTGGTGATGTTGCACACTCCGGCCAGTCCTAGGGCGTGCTCCATCTGGTCTTCGCTGAGGCCCCAGAGTTTGGCGGACAGCAAGGCGGAAGAGATCGCTCCGTAGGTTACGTGGTCCCAGCCGCCGGCGCGTAAGCTTGCGGCGTCGCAGAGGCGGCATTGGATCTCGTAGCCGATGACCGTGGCGAGAATCAGGTCCTTGCCCGACTTGCCGGTCTGTTGTGTCACCGCCACCGCTGCGGAGAGATTGTCCGAGGGGTGCGCCGGTTCAAGGCTTAGATAGGTGTCATTGTAATCCAGATAGCGAACCATGGCCCCATTGGCGAAGGTCGCCAGTTCCGGCAGCGTTCGATGTGGCGTGCCCCATACCGTGGCCTTTGCCTTCGCATCACTGACGGCCATGGCCTTTTCGCGCACGATCCTTGCGGGATGCGAGTGATACGCGCCCAACGTCGTCGCGAGCGAGTCAATGACCCGCCGCTTGACCTCGTGAACGGTCCCGGCAGGCAGCTGGTCATATTTCAGTGCATTGGCCCATTGGGCCATTCGTCGAGCGATGTTCATATACACCTTATTTGGCTGTAGACGGCTGTCTTACCCAAGATACGCAGAACAAAAACAGTGCGATTGCGGCGAAAAGCATCGGAGGAGGAAACTGAAAAACGATGATGATCAACAGCAACAGGGCCACAAAGAGAATGTTGCAGCCGGTCAGTACCTTCAGTCGTCCGAACTGCGCGACGGGGCGCATGGCCAACAAGTTGAGGAACCCCGCGTACATCAGCAATACGGAGTAGCTGCTGTTAAGGATTTGCATTCCACCCCAGGCGGAAGGTGTGAACGGTCCCATCGTGATCGTGTATTCCATCGCCAGCCGCTTGATTTCCGCCTCCCTGTCATCGTCCGGCGGCATGAAGTTACCCTTGTAAACGGCCAGCAGATGCACGGCGCCGAATAGGACCAGCACGATGGCCCCCGCCATGAAGGTTTTGTGCCCCCGATTTGATTGCATCTGTGTATCCTGATGAGCAGTGTTCGTATTACATAGATTCGAGCAGCATTTCCGCGATGTCCATTTGGGGCAGGCTTTCCCTATTGTGCGCGGCGAGTCCGTCGGTCAACATCCGCATGCAGAAAGGGCACGCACTGGCGACGGCGTCCGGTTTTGTTTCCAATAGTTGTTCCGAACGGGCGATGTTAACCCGTTCCCTGCCCGGCTCTTCCTCCTTAAACATCTGCCCGCCGCCCGCGCCGCAGCACATGCCGCGGTCGCGCGTGGCCTTCGGTTCGAGCACGGTCAATCCGGGGATACTTCGCAAAACTTCCCGCGGCGCGTTGTACACTTCATTGTACCGACCGAGATAACACGAGTCGTGGTAAACGACTTTCTTGTCCGATCGCTTCGTTGGCTTCAACTTGCCCTGGGCGACCAAATCGGAAAGGAACGTCGAGTGATGAATGACTTCGAACTTGCCCCCGAAATCGGGGTATTCGTTCAACAGCGTGTTAAAACAGTGGGGGCAGGAGGTAATGATCTTTTTCTTGTCCACGGCGTAGCCGTTGAGCACTTCGACGTTGGCCTTGGCGAACATCTGGAAGAGGTATTCATTTCCCGCTCGCCGCGCCGGATCGCCGGTACACTGTTCCTCCGTTCCCAGAATGGCGAAATCCACGCCCGCCCGTTGCATGAGCTTCACCGTGGCGACGGTGATCTTCTTCGCTCGTTCGTCGAATGACGGAGCGCAGCCTACCCAGAGCAACACCGCCGCATCGGGATGCTCCGCCAGGGTTTTCACGCCCAAGCCTTCCGCCCACTTGGCTCGATCGGCGGAGGGAAAACTCCAGGGGTTGGCGTTGGACTCCATTCCCCGAAACGCGGTCTGCAACTGGGCGGGAAACTCACTGCGTTCCTGCACCAGGTACCGCCGCATATCGACGATCTTATCAACGTAACTGATGAAGACCGGGCATTCCTGTTCACATGCCCGACAGGTCGTGCAGGCCCAAAGGACTTCGGGGTCGATGATGCCATCGACCAGGTCAATCCCATGAGCGCCGTTTCCATTCGATCCGGCTGCTTCCGCTCGCGGCTCTGATCGAGAGACGAGCGCAGGTTCGTTCTTGTAGAGGAAGTTGCGCAGATCGAGAGTGAGATGTTTGGGAGAAAGCTTTTTTCCGGTCTTGGTGGCCGGACAGTGGTCACTGCATCGCCCGCATTCCGTGCACGTATAGAAGTCCAAAATGGATTTCCAACTGAACTGATTAATGCGGCGAATGCCCAATGTTTCCTCGCGCTCCAGTTTGCCGTCAATATCCTCGATGGGCGGCAAACGGCCCGGAGAATGCAAATCCTGGAGATACACATTCGGAATTCCCGTAATCACATGGAAGTGTTTGGAGTAGGGGAGGAGGTTGAGAAAAAGAAGTACAAGGCAGGAATGCGTCCAGAATCCCACGTGGGCAAGCGTTGAAAGCGTCTTCGAGTTTGCGCCGAAAAGGGATTGAGCAAGAAACGATCCCGCGGGTTCGCACACCAGAAACACTGACGGAGACGACATCTTGGAGGCCAGCGTAGCCCCATCGTAGAGGATGTCGGCGAGCATCATGGCCAGGATGATGCCCAGAATGATCAATCCCTCGCCGCTCAGGGTCATTCGCGGCAGCCGGGCGACGATCCGGTAATAAAGAAAAACCAGAGTGCCCAGTATGACCAGAACGGCGAACACATCTTTGAAGAATGAATAAGTCTGTCCCAGAAGCGTATGGGAACCGAGCACCCAAAGGGAGAATGATTCGTCAAATCCGCGCCCCCAAAGAACCAACGTGCGCGGCAGAAGAATGACAAAGCCGGCAAAGATGAGCATGTGCGCCGCGCCAGCCAGTGGGTATCGACGCATGCGCGTCTGGACGATGGCATAGGTCCAGGTGCGGCGAACCCGCTCGGCGGGTCGATCGAAGCGGTGCTCGGGAACGCCGACGCGGAGGAGTTTCCATCGCCGCCGCGCGGAATAGGCGAAGATACCCCAACCCGCAAGAAGCAAGATGGTCATCAAGAGTGGGTTCATGGGAAGATTGCGGAATGAGGAATGCGGAATGCGGAAACCACTCGTCGTGTCTTCATTTCATCATTCCGCATTCACCATTCACAATTCTTAATGCTCTTTGAGCTTCTGAAGTTCTTGTGTAAGCAAGGGCACCAAAGTGAACAAATCGACCACGCAACCATAGGTCGCCACTTTGAAAATCGGAGCTTCCTTCTTGGTGTTGATGGCGACGATCACCTTGCTTCCGCGCATTCCCGCGAGATGCTGAATCGCGCCGTCGATTCCACAGGCTATGTAAAGGCGAGGTGTCACTACTTTGCCGGTCAGCCCCACTTGTCGCGAATGGGGTTGATAGCCCGCGTCGCAGGCGGCGCGGGAGGCCCCGACCGCCCCATCGAGCGCTTGGGCGAGGTCATAAATGATCTTGAAATTATCCTCTGATTTCAGGGATCGCCCGCCGGAGACGACGATGTCGCCCTCGGTGACGTCCTTGACGCCCGAACCGGCGGCGGCGACCTCGTTGATCTTCAGACGCTTGTCGCGGTCGGTCAATTTCAAGGCAACGGCTTGGACCTCCGCCTTCGCGCCATCTTGCGGCGAGGCGGCCGTGTAGGCGTTGCTTCGCACGGTGGCGATCTGCAAACACTTTGCGGACAGTCGAAACTTGGCGCTGAATTTGCCCGCGTACATGGGCTTGGTAACGACCAATTCGCCCTTGTCAACGGCCACATCGGTGCAATCGATCGCCAGCGCGGCTTGCTTCCTCGCGGCCACACGCGACGCCAGATCCCGCCCCATGAAAGTCGTCGGGATCAAAACGATCTTCGGCGCGGCGGCGTCAATCGCGGTGCAAAGCGCCGACGTATAGGGCAGTGCACGGTACAGCGCGAGTTCGGGGTCGTCCACGGTGTAAACTTTTTTTGCGCCGTAGGCTGCGACCGAATCTGCAAGTCCGGCAACACTCTCGCCGACGATGCAGGCTTCCACGCGGCCGCCGGTTGATTCGACAAGCCGACCGGCCGCGTTCAAGAGTTGGAACGATGCGGGATGAACCCTTCCTCGTCGCTGTTCCACAAAGACAAGAACGTTGTTGGTCATTGAGTCGGACCTGTATTGCTAAAGAACTTTCGCTTCCTCGCGCAGCAGCCGAACCAGCTCTCTGGCCATTTGCGGCGGCTCGCCGTCGATGAACTTGCAATCGGGGCGCGGCGGCGGAGGAGCGATGGAATCGAACCGAACTCCCGCATTCGAAGCCTCAAGGCCGGGCATCTCCGCGGAGGTTAACAAGGTCACGGGCTTCTTCTTGGCTTTCATCAGGTTGGGCAGCGATGGATAACGGGGCTCCACCAAGCCTTTTTCGATGGTGAGCAGCGCGGGGAGATCGCACTCGACCACTTCTTCGGCTCCCTCGATGCGCCGGCGGGCTTTGAAATGCTTGCCGTCCGCGGCGATTTCAAGACTGGTTACGGCGCCGACGTGCGGCAGATCAAGGAACTCCGCCAAAGCGGGCCCGACGGCGCCCGCGTCCAGGTCGATATTGTGCTTTCCGCAAAGGATGAGGTCGAACCCGGCGGCGTCTTTCTTGACGGCCGCGGCGATGACCTCGGCGGCGAAGACTTCATCCTTCGATTCGAGTTTGGGGTCGCTAACGTGCACGCCGACATCGGCGCCCATCGCCAGGGCAACCCGCAGGGCCTCCGCCGCTTTCTCAGAGCCGAGACTTAGGGCGACGATCTCCGCCACATCGGACCGTTTTTCCCGAAGCTGAACGGCCAATTCAATGCCGAATTCGTCGAAGGGATCGGATACCAGCTTGAGACCGGTGAAGTCGATCCCGCTCCCGTCGGGCAGCACCTTCATGGCGGCGTTCGAGTCCGGAACCTGCTTGACGATGGTCAAGATTCTCAACCGACGGTACTCCTTGTTCACCCACGAATGCCGCGCCTACTGCGGCGTGGAGGGCATCCTAGCAGGAAAACCGTTCGCGGTCCAAGGATGGGCGGCCATGAGAATCCTGCTTCAGCCGTAGTTCTTTTCGCCGAAAAGCGTTATCTTGACTATGGAGGATGGTCTCGCGTTCCGACGTTCGTGACTTTCTCAAAGGGCGTTTCGAATTGGGCACGACGACTCGAGGGGTTTGAAGAAACTGAAGTGCGAAATCGGTCGTGCTTGCGCGGCCGTGAAGGATGGATCAGTGAACGACCCGCTGCCCGGATACCGAATCACCAAGCAGATCGGCGTGGGAGCTGCTTCGAAGATCATGCTGGGGGTCGAGCTGAAAACCGGCAAGACCTTCGCGATTAAGCATGTCGCTCGCAACGCGCCGGACGACGACCGCTTTCTTGCGCAAACGGAAAATGAGTACAGAATAAGCAGTAAGCTGAATCACCCCAATCTTCGGCACAGTTTCCATCTGTACCGCATCCGGAAACTGCTGGCCGTAAGCGAACTCTACCTGGTGATGGACTGGGTGGACGGTCTGACCGTCGAAAAGGCCCGGCCCAATCGACTGAACACCTTCCTGACGCTGTTCGGCAAAGTCGCCGTGGGGCTTCAGGCGATGCATGAAGCCGGGTATGTCCATGCGGATATTAAGCCCACCAACATCATGCTCGCCCCGCGCGGTGTGGTGAAGGTGATCGACTTCGGCCAGGCATGCCCCATGCATCACCGCAAGGAGAGGATACAGGGCACGCCAGACTACATTGCCCCGGAACAGGTGCGCCGTCTCCGTCTCGATCAGCGGACCGACGTGTTCAACCTCGGAGCGACGATGTACTGGGTGTTAACCTCCCAGAAGTATCCGACGGTCATACGCGGCGCCGACGCCCTCGGCGGAATCAACCTGGTAACCCCCGACAACCCCATTGCCCCCATCGAGCTCAACGATAAGATACCCCTCTCCCTTTCGGTTCTGGTGATGGAATGTTGTCGGGAGGACCCGGACGAGCGTCCGGCGGACATGAAACAGGTAGGGGCGAGGCTCGCCGTCGTGCAGAAACTGTGGCGAAAATACCGTGAGAGCGTTCGCACCGAGCGTCATACCGCTCAAGGAGTCGTTGATGGTCGCATCCCGGCCAAAGAGCCGAACCATCCGCAACTAAAGGTCAACGACCAGACCATTCGCTCGGTGGAGAAGGGCGAATGAGCGACAGCGGTAGCGCCGCCGCAATTTATCTCGATGCCGCCAGGCTGAATCGCGAAGATTCACTTCTTCGCGGGTCGCTGTTGTCGTTTCCCAATTACGGGCAGGTGGTCATGACCGGGGACCTTCACGGTCACCGCCGCAACTTCGAAAAGCTAAAGCGTTATTGTGATCTGGAGAGATTCGGCGCACGCCACGTGATCCTCCACGAATTGATCCACGAGGACGTTTCTTCCATTTCCGCGAAAGATACATCGCACGAATTGATGCTTGACGCGGCGAGGTGGAAGTGTGATTTCCCCGATCAGGTGCACTTTCTCCTCAGCAACCACGAGCTTGCCCAGGTCATGCGCAATGAGATCAGCAAGAACGGCCGTATCGTGACGATTGCCTTCGAGGAAAGTCTGCACGACACGTTCGGCGCGGGAAGCGAAGACGTCCTGGCGGCCATATGCTCGTTCATCCGCTCCTTCCCGCTCGCCGGTCGGACGGAAAGCCGCGTGTTCCTGTCACATTCGATTCCAGGCCCGCGCGAGCTTCCCACGTTCGACCCGACCGTCCTGTCGCGCGAACTGAGCGATGATGATCTCGACGACGGCGGTTCAGCGCACGCCCTGGTCTGGGGCCGCTATCAGACCGAAGGCGTGCTGAACGCGATGCGGGAACTGCTGGACGTCGATTATTTCCTCTGCGGCCATCAACCGCAGGAGACCGGCTACGATGTCCTCCACGAGCGCATGGTTATTCTCGCCAGCGACCACAACCACGGCGTCTATCTGCCGCTGGACCTGAGCAAGCCGGTAACCCTGGACCTGTTGACCCGGAGCATTCGCCCGCTGGCCTCGGTAGTGTAAGCGGCGTCGCGACGCCCACTCACGAGCGACGTGACGCCGTTATGCAATTCCATCGTCCGACCTACCCGTTCTTGACGGCGATGCGCTTGGGCTTCAATTCCGGGTGTTTCGGCAGGGTTACCTTGAGCACGCCGTTCTTGTATTCCGCGCTGACCTTATCGGAGTCAACGGAGGTTGGCAGCTCGATGCTGCGGTTGAACCCGCCGTAGCGTCGTTCGGTGTAGTGGAACCCCGCGCCCTCCTCCACGTGTTCACTCTTTTTCTCGCCACGGAGAGTGAGCACATTGTCCACCACCTCGATTTCGATCTCTTTCGGATCGACGCCAGGGATTTCCGCTTCCGCGTACAGCGTGTCGCCTTCCTCCCACACGTTCAGGGCCGGAAACAAGCCCGTCGCCCGAAGGCATTCTCCGTTGAACGGCCGGTCGAAGCCTTCGAACAGCCTGTTCAGCCCGTGCCGCAGGTCCCCGAACGAAGCCAATGGATACATTCTTTCCAGTAACATGTTCTTCACTCCTTTCGTGGTGCCTCTCAAGAACACCATTCCAAAGATTGTTGTCTTGCATTCGTCAGCCGCCCCTTCGGCGGCCATCCGATGAATTTGATGGCAAAGTCCGTGCCAGAGCGTGGCCCTTCTACACAAACGCCTCAAACTCAGCTTGTAGCGTGATTTTGGAAATGCTATCGGACACAATGGTCCGCAAATCGGCCTTCGACCGCCAAATTGACACTGCCGGACTGACACATTCATGCCGTTGAGGATAGAATTAACGGAAATCGGGTGCGGATAAGCGATGATGCTTACAGCTGTTTTCTTTTCGTATTTCTGGACCGCCTCCAGCTTCGGCCAGTCAGCCGAGCCAATGAGCAAATCCGCGGACGCCGGCCGCATCGTAGATGCCAACCAGTTGTTCATCGAGGCGACGGACGCATACCGCAGGAAGGACTTCGCGGGGGCGGCGGAGCGTTACCTGCGTATTATCGACGCCGGAACCAAGTGGCCGACGGTGCCGTACAACGCTGCGTGTTGCTTTGCGCGGCTTGCCCGGTCCGACGAAGCGTTCAAGTACCTTGAACTCGCCGTCCAGATGGGCTGGTCCGACGCCGAACATATTAAGGGCGACTCTGACTTTGAGTCGATTCATTCCGACAAGCGATGGGACGAAATCGTTCGCCTATGCGAAGGCCAGCAGGAGAAATCCCGCGAGTCGATAGCCAATCCTGAACTCTACGCGGAACTCATGAAGCGCATGAAAACCGACCAGGACGCTCGATTGGCCAAGCCTCCCAATGTAATTCAAATGACGCTGATCGACAGGGACAACACCGCCTGGATGAAAAACGTGATCGAAAAGCACGGTTGGCCGGGTTACGCGATGGTCGGGCGCGAAGGGGCCCAGGCCGCCTGGCTGCTGGTCCAGCACGCCGACCGCGATCCTGATTTCCAGCGTCGCTGCCTTGAATTGTTGAAGCAAGCGCATAAAAAGGAAGACGCCTCGGCGGATCATGTCGCCTACCTCACCGATCGTGTACTCGTTGCGGAGGGAAAGCCCCAGGTCTACGGCACGCAATTCCACGCCGTGAACGGAAAGCAACAGCCATTCCCGATCGAGAATGAGGCCGAGGTCGATCAACGGCGGGCGGCGATGGGATTGGAACCAATAGCGGTGTACGCCGAGCAGATTCGTTCACAATACGGTCCATAGGCCGCAGCATTTCGCGCTCTCGCTCTTGACCGAGCAAGCTCCTCAACGTAGTTTGTCGCGTTCGGAAGGCGATCATCAGTGATGCGCAGTCCTCTTGTCGAGTTCGACGCGGTCATCGTGGAGTAATTGGAAATGGCAGTTCGGGTTGGGATCAACGGGTTCGGGAGAATCGGTCGGCTTGCTTTTCGGGTGATGGCGCAGAAGCCAAACGAGTTTGACGTCGCCGCCATCAACGATCTCAGCGACGTCGCCATCCTTAAGCAACTCTTGAAATACGACTCCGTCCACGGTCGGTTTAAGGGAACGGTGGAGTCGGCGGACAAGGCCCTGATTGTCAACGGGAAACGCATTGAAATCCTGAGCGAACGCGCCCCGGCGAACCTCCCCTGGTCGAAGCTCGGCGTGGAAGTGGTCCTGGAGTCGACCGGCGTTTTCACCAAGCGAAGCAGCGAAAAGGGCGGCTACGGCGATCATCTTAAGGCCGGCGCGAAAAGGGTGATCCTCAGCGCTCCCGCGAGTGACGAGCCGGACCTCACGGTGGTGCTGGGAGTGAATGACGACAAGTTATCCGCCGCCCATACCTGCATTTCCAACGCAAGCTGCACCACCAATTGCCTCGCTCCGGTGGTCAGGGTACTGCACGATTCCTTCGGTCTGGTCGAGGGGTTGATGACCACGATCCACGCGTACACCAATGACCAACAGGTGGCCGACCTCGTCCACAAAGACCCGCGACGGGCGCGGGCGGCGGGAATCAACATCATCCCCACCAGCACGGGAGCCGCCAAGGCCGTGGGCAAGGTCATGCCCGAACTGGACGGAAAGCTCAACGGATTCGCCGTGCGGGTTCCCGTCGCCGACGGGTCGGTCGTCGATCTGGTGGCCACGCTCAAGCGCTCGGTCACCGTCGCGGAAGTCAACGCCGCTTTGAAGAATGCCGCCGAAGGCAAGCTTCGCGGTGTTATGGAATACAGCGAGGAGCCGTTGGTCAGCTCGGACATCGTGGGCAATCCACACAGCTCGATCGTGGACGGCTTGAGCACCATGACCATGCCGGGCAAGGGCGGGAACATGGTCAAAGTCGTCTCTTGGTACGACAACGAGTGGGGCTACGCCTGCCGAACCGTGGACCTGATCGCTCGCGTGGCAAGGATGTAGCGTCACCCCTTGTGGGTGACGACGATCTGTTCCGCATCCGTTGGGGAGCGGGGTCATGCGAATGCGGAATCGTGAATGCGAAATGCCGATAACGAACACTTCCGCAATCCGCGTTCACAATTAAACAAATTGAAGCACTGTGAAGAAAACCATTGACGGTTTCAATGTTCGAGGTCTACGTGTCCTCGTCCGCCTTGACCTTAATGTTCCGCTCGATGAGGCGGGTCGCATTACCGACGATCGCCGCATCTGCGCCGTATTGCCCACTGTGAAAAAACTCCTTGAAGGCGGCGGGCGACTGATCCTCATGAGCCACCTTGGCCGCCCCGACGGGGAGCCGGAGCAGAAGCATAAATACTCCCTGAAGCCGGTGGCGCAACGGTTGACGGAAATCCTCGGCAAGTCCGTACCGCTCCTTCCCGATTGCGTTGGTCCGCAGGTGAAGGAGCGGGTCGCGGCATTGCGCCATGGCGAGGCCGTCCTCCTCGAAAACCTCCGCTTCCACGCGGCCGAAACGATCAAAGACAGGCGGGCCGACCAAGAAGGGAGGGCCGCCGCCGCGGATCATCCTAGTCTTCGTGAACAAAAAGATGCTTTCGCCCGTCAACTCGCGGGCCTCGCTGACGTGTACGTCAATGACGCCTTCGGCACCTGCCACCGCGACAACGCCAGCATGTATACGGTTCCCAAACTCCTGGTTGGAAAGCCTCGCCTTGTCGGTTACCTCGTGCAGCGCGAGTTGAAGTTTCTAGGAGAGACCATCTCTAATCCGAGACGACCGTTCGTCTGTATCCTTGGGGGGGCGAAGGTGTCGGACAAGCTCGGCGTGATTCGTTCCCTGCTCACCAGATGTGATAAGATCCTGATCGGCGGGGCGATGGCCTATACATTCCTGGCCGATGACGGGATGAGCGTGGGAAAGAGCCTGGTGGAGCCGGACTTGTACGCGACCGCCCGGCAGCTTCGCGCCGACGCCGGATCCAAACTCCGACTTCCATCGGATTCCGTCGTCGCATCCACGATGAAAGCGGGAAGTTTGAGCGAGACTTGCACCGGTTCTATCCCCGCCGACAAAATGGGTTTGGACATCGGGCCGGCCACGATCAATACTTATTCCGAGGTTCTGCGGGCGGCGAAGACCGTGGTTTGGAACGGACCGATGGGCGTATTCGAGGTCCCGCCCTTCGATCGTGGTACCATCGCGATGGCTGAGGCACTTGCCGAAGCGACCAAGAATGGCGCGACGACCATCGTCGGCGGCGGCGACAGCGCCGCCGCGATAGACAAGGCCGGTCTGGCCGATCAGGTTACGCATATTTCCACCGGTGGTGGAGCGTCGTTGGAGTTCCTGGAAGGCAAACCCCTCGCGGCCATCGATATCCTGGATGACGCATAGTGGGAAAGGTTGCGGCCATTAGTTCGAAGCCATCGATTCCATCTGGCCGCCTTTTCGGGCTTGCAACGCCCGCCATCCGCATGGCGCCATCCATCCTGTCCGCTGATTTCGGGCGACTGGCGGAGCAGGTTGCCGCGGTTGAAAGGGTCGGTGTGGAGATTCTCCATTTGGACGTGATGGACGGCCACTTCGTGCAAAACATCAGTTTCGGAGTTCCGGTCATCAAGTCGCTGCGCAAACACACCAAGTGCTTCCTCGATGCCCACCTGATGATCACCGAGCCGAAACGTTACGCCGAGGCGTTCGTTAAGGCCGGTAGTGACCACATCACATTCCACATCGAGGTGACCAACGAGCCGCAGGCTGTCATTGAACACATTCGAGGATTGGGTGTTTCGGTCGGCGTATCCATCAATCCCGGCACGGCCGTGTCGGCGATTGAGCCCGTTCTCGACGACGTGGACCTCGTGTTGGTGATGAGTGTCTGGCCGGGATTCGGCGGGCAGAACTTCATCGCGGACGTGCTCAACAAAGTCAAGGAGCTTCACTCCCGCCTCGGTCCACACCAGCGATTGCAGATCGACGGCGGAATCGACGAGAATACGATTGGACTAGCGGCGGCGGCCGGCGCGGACACTTTTGTCGCGGGGACGGCCATCTTCGGCGACCCCGATCCGCCCCAGGCCATGCAACGTCTTCACAAGTTGGCCGTCCAAGCCGCCCCAGGGAGTGCCGCCAATGGCAGATGAAGTTCCCGCCGGCAAGCCGGTAGAGAAATCCGGCGTACCCGCCGGTCTCTGGACCCGCTGCGAAAACTGCGAGCACATGGTCTATGAAAAGGAGGTGGCCGAGGCGCTCTTTGTCTGCCCGGAATGCGGACACCATCGCCGCATCGACGCCCGAACCCGCATTCAACAGCTTGTCGATCCCGGAACCTTTGAGGAGTTCGCCCAGGACCTTCGCTCCACCGATCCGCTCGAATTCAAGGACCGCATTCCATACAAGGAGCGGCTTGCCCTGGAACAGGAAAAGACCGGCGAATCGGACGCCGTCGCGGTGGGCAAGGCGTTCATCCGCGGCCGGCCGGTGATCCTGGGAGTAATGAACCCCTCATTCATCATGGCCTCGATGGGTGCCGTCGTCGGGGAAAAGATTACCCGCGCGATCGAGCGGGCCATCGAGGACAACCTCCCTTTGGTGATCGTAACCGCTTCCGGCGGCGCCAGGATGCAGGAGGGGATGATCTCGCTGGTGCAGATGGCCAAGACGGCGGCGGCATTGGGGAAACTGGACGACGCCAAGGGTCTCTACATTGTGGTGGCCACCGACCCCACGACGGCGGGGGTGGCGGCAAGTTTTGCCAGTCTGGGCGACGTGATCCTCGCCGAGCCAAAGGCCATGATCGGCTTTGCCGGACCGAGGGTCATCGCCAACACCATCAACGCGGAATTGCCCGAGGGCTTTCAGACGGCCGAGTTCATGCTCCAGCACGGCTTCGTCGATCGCATCGTCGCCCGGTCCGACCTCCGCCGCGAGATCGCCCGCATCATCGACTACTGCGGGAAGTGATGCACAAATCTCTCCGCGCGGAATTCTGAAAGTATTTTGTCTCCTTTCGCCGATGACGGGACAAAGAATTGAGCCGGACGGTCGAGGAATTCATTGTCGCTATTTCGGGTGGTTATCCGTGCGGGCAATCCCCCAACCGCGGCAGGGTGTCGCACCGGCTTGTCGGGATGCCGCGGGCGTCAAACGGCCGATGTTGGATTGCATTTGATCGGATTTCAATTTCCGCGCGGACTACATGGACCAGCATAAGAGAATGTACAAGACGCTGGGTTGTCTGGCCGGGGCCATGACCGGGACGGCCTCACTTCTCGCCTGGATCGACCCCTCGCCGTCGCTCGGAACTCTTTCCCAGCATGAGCTTGCCATCCATGCCCGATCGCTGGTCTTTGACGATGTACCACTGCGAGCCGGACAATGGAGACAGGTCGATATCGTTGAAGGACCGGCGTTGCATCGCCCGGGCGTAATCCTTGCCGCCGGCGGCGACCGCAGCGAATCTCATTTCTACATTGACGAAGGGGGCCGCCTGTTCCGTACCCATCGCTGGGATCGTCAACTTCCTCCCTCCAACGCCCCACATACCATACGGGTCGGAATCGTCCAAGTTGACGCCAGGCCGTCCCTGTCTTCGGCGCAAGCGGATAGCATTGGGGCCTTGCTTGACGCCTTGAACGAGGCCGTCTGGGAACAACGACCCCTGTGATCCCCCAACAAACGGGGTAATGGCCTTAGGGCCTCCCTGGCCCCCTCGCTTGGTCCCGCCGGACAATCGCGCATCGGGCCCCGGTTGGGCGGCCGCATTGGATGAAGTAGACTGTAATTGCCGAGGCCGGGAGGCCGGGGGACGCAAATCATGCCCGCATCATCCGATGTCGTCCACCCCGTATACGCCGTCGTCGGCCACGACCGCTTCCTGCGCAGCGAAGCCCTCGAAGGCATTCTGCGTACCTTAGCGCCGCACATGGATACGCTCGGCCCGACGCGTGTGGACGGCGAAAACGCGACCCTGGCCGACCTCCTCGACGAAGTGCGGACGCCGTCGCTCCTGGGCGGAAAGCGCGTCGTGATCGTCGATGACGCCGACGATTGCATCATTGCCTACCGTGAGAAGTTGGAGAAGTATTGCGCCGAGCCCGCATCCGGCGGTTGCCTGATTTTTCTCTGCGATTCCATGCCCAAGAACACAAGACTGCGAAAAATCATTGCAGGCGGCGGCCAGGTCATTGAGTGTGAGCCGCTCAAGGGCCGGGCGGTGGTGAGCTGGATCGTCCGCCGAGCCAGGAATGTCCATGGAAAGAGGGTGAACGACAGCGCGGCGCAATTGTTGAAGGAGCACGTCGGAGACTCCCTCGCGGGAATCGATACGGAGCTGGCGAAACTCGCCGCCTATGTCGGTGACCGGGCGGAGATCACGCCGCAAGACATTGCCGCCGCCACCGGCGAGCATCGGGAGGAGAAGGTATTCGTCGTCCTTGATGCCATCGCTGACGGCGACGCCGTGACCGCCCTTCGAGCCTGGGAACAAGTTTGGGCGACGGATCGCGCCGCCCCCGGGCGCGCCCTGGGCGGGCTTGCCTGGGCGGTTCGGAATCTCCTGAGAATGCGTCGCGGATTGGACGAAGGAACCGATTTAGGAAAGATTGCTCCTAAGTTTGCGGACCTGGCTATTCTGCGGAAGCGACTTGCACGGACAAGCGTCGAGCGGTTGCACGAGCAGCAGCGCGATCTTCTGGCCGCCGACCTCGCCTCCAAGACCGGGCTTTCCACCGTTGACGTCGCCGTGGAGCGATTCATCGTCAAACACAGTTCGAAATCACGATAGCACGCAAGGTGGACAGATTTGGCTCGCCGATTATGATGCACCGCACGGCGGTACGGGCTATTCCCGTACCTCTGCAAGAGGAGGTAAATGGCGCCGGAAGAGATTTGTAAGCTCTTGAAAGACCACTTCGGCGACGACGTGGAGGACGCCGTCCTTGAGGGGGGCCATCCTCACGCGCGAATCGCCGCCGGTCGCTGGCCGGAGACGGCCTTGTTTCTGCGCGACGATCCGCGTTTGCGATTCAACGTGCTTCGTTGCATCTCCGCGCTTGATCTGCCGGCCGACGACAAGCTCGCTTGTGTGTACGACCTGTACCATGTGCCGCTGGAGCGTCCGAACGATCTGATAAACCGGACGTACGAGTTCGCCGTCCGGGTGGTGATGGATCGCAATCAGCCCATCATTCCTTCGGTCGCCCATGTTTGGCCCGCGGCGGAATGGCATGAGCGCGAGGCCTTCGATCTCATGGGAATCAACTTCACCGGCCACCCCGACTTGCGGCGTATTCTTTGCCCGGACGATTGGGCGGGCCATCCGTTGCGAAAGGATTACGAGTTCCCGCTGGACTATCACGGCATCCCGGCCACGACGGAGTTTGAGCTGACTAATCCGAGGCATTAGGTCGATCCGCGGATCTTCCTCCGCGGCTCGGCAATTGTTGAACTGATCGCATGACTGAGACCGTCCTCGAATCCTCGCCTGACTTGATGTTCGACCTCGAACGCTCCGTCCAAGGCGACCTGCGGACGGAGGAGATGCTGGTCAATATGGGCCCGCAGCATCCCTCCACTCACGGCGTGCTTAGATTGGTCCTCCGCACCGACGGAGAGATGGTGCTGGAGGCCATACCCCACGTTGGATACATCCACCGCTGCGCGGAGAAGATCGGCGAAAACCTACAGCCCTACCAATACATCCCCTACACCGACCGCATGGACTACCTCGCGGGGATGAACAACAACCAGGCATTCGCCATCGCCGTCGAGCGGCTATGCGGCGTGCAGGTCCCCCCTCGCGGCCAGGCCATCCGCGTCGTTTTCGCGGAGCTGAATCGCATCGCCTCGCACCTGGTTTCGTTGGGCACCTATGGTCTGGATATGGGGGCCTTTACGCCGTTCCTTTATTGCTTCCGCGAGCGAGAAATGATCCTCGATTTGTTCGAGGCCGCCTGCGGGGCGAGGCTAACCTACAGCTTCCTCACCATTGGCGGTGCCCACGACGACTTACCCGACGGCTGGATCGACCGATGCCGCGAGTTTCTCGACTACTTCGAACCCAAGATCGACGACTACAACAACCTGCTCAGTTTCAACCACATTTTCGTGAAGCGCACCAGCAATATCGGAATCATTTCGCTGGACGACGCAATCGCCTGGGGACTCACCGGCCCGTGCCTTCGCGCCAGCGGCATTCGTTGGGACTTGCGAAAGATCCTGCCCTACGACGGCTATGAACAGTACGATTTCGACGTTCCCATCGGCCAGCCGGGAGGCAAAGGTGAGATTCCTCACGGGGTGGTCGTCGGCGATTGCTGGAGCCGCTACTACGTTCGCGTCCTGGAGATGACTCAGTCAGTACGGATCATCCGCCAGGCCCTTGACCAATTACCTACCGGAGATTTCCGCGCCCCCAAGTGTACGACCCTCAAGCTTCCCGCCAATGAGGTCTACGTAGAGGTCGAGAATCCACGGGGACAGCTTGGTTTCCTCGTGGTCGGCGATGGCTCGGCCATCCCCGCCCGCGTCAAGGCGCGCGGCCCCAGCTTCTGTAATTTGTCCATCACCACGCACGTGTGCAAGAACGTATTACTGGCCGACGTTCCCGCCATCATCGGGTCCATTGACGTGGTCATGGGAGAGGTGGATCGGTAGACCGATCCCAGGAGATTAATCAAGGCTTCCTGTCTGCACGGTCGGGACGGCGGGCATATTCCATGTAATCTGCCGTGTTATCCGCGGCTTCCGGGCCGAGAAATCGTTCCACCACGTGCAACGACGCGTCGATGCCCGCGGAGACGCCCGCCGCGGTAATGATCTTGCCGTTATCAACGAATCGGCGATCGGACACGACGCGCGTGTTCGGAGCAATCCGGCGGAGGTGTTCGATCGCTCCATGATGGGTCGTGGCCTCCAAACCATCCAGCAGTCCCGCTTTCTGCAAGACCATCGCTCCATTGCAAACGGACATGACAACTTCCGTGTCGGCGGCGCGCTCCTTGATCCATGTCATCATTTTCTCGTTGCCGGTGAGCGCGCCCACGTTGCCGCCGGGAATCACGACGATATCCGGTTTGGGGCACTTCTCGATCGAGTATTCCGGTTTGATGGTGACGACGGATCGGTTCGCCTCGACCTCCTCCGTGTCCGCTGCGACGGTGAAGGCCTGAAATTCGCTGCCGTTGGATCCCATGGCCGCCGAAAACACTTCGCCGGGACCGGCAAAATCCAACAGTTCAACTCCGTTGAATACCACAAGCGCCACGTACCTCGGTGAGCGCTTCGGTCCCTTGCGGACCAGCCCCATGCGACAGTCCGGGCATTCGCCCGGCGCGTCAAAGGTCTTGGAGTCACTTGCGCAGCCGCAGGGAGGGCATACAAAGACCGGACGCAGTGCTTCCACCGGCCTCGCTGGAGTCGGTTCTTCGCTTTCCAGCCGATTCTGAAAAAAGAGCATCACCATCAGAAGCAAGCATGCCGACACAGGCGGCGAACAGACCCCCTTGTGTCCAAACCGACCTTTACTTTTCACTTTAGGTCTCCTTGTGTTGTTCCTTGGCCTGGTTCTTCGTGATTCGTTCGTAAACTTGGACCGAGGCGGACGATGCTCTAATCCTTTGCGGGTCAGCACTTACCCCTTGGCAGTTCGTGTAGGCGGAGCATCGACGTGGGGGCCGTTGCCCTCGATGCGTTCGGCAATAGAGCGGGTTAGCGAACGCAGGTCGATGCCCAATACGGATTCAAGCGTGGCCAGTGATTCTGTAAGCATTCTTGCCCGCCCCAAGCCTGCTCCGGTGATCGCCTGTCCGTTGCCGCTGTCGATGACGGTCACCCGTCCCAGTTCGACGTTGGAGATGGACTTGGTCAATTCCTCGACGACGCCGGGCAACATTTCCGCGAGCATGACCTTGAGTGCGTCAGGGTGTTTCTGGATGGCCATGCCGATGCTTTCGATGGCGGCCGCTCGCGCCTTTCCTTCCTCGAAGATTGTCGCGGCAGCTCCTTCGGCCTTGGCCCTTGCGGCTTCTCGATCGGCATTGGCCTGCTTGACCTGTGTCGCCAGCAAGCGTGCTTCCTCCGCTTGTGCAGCGGCGGTCTGGGCTTCTGCTTCCTTGATTGCGGCTTCGCGGGCCAACTCGGCTTGGCGAATGCGAAGGGCATTATTGGCTTCGGCAATTGCCTTGTCGGCGCCCAAACGAGCCGACTCGGCCTTCTGGCGTCCGGCGGCTTCTGCGGTACGGGCTTCGGCGTCGCGCTCGGCACGCGCCCTTCTGGTCATCGCCTCGGATTCCACCTCCTTGATGTCGGCGTCGGCCTTGCGCTGGGCCTCAAACTGCCGAGCGGTGGCACGAACATCCGCCGAGGCCTTGCGGGCGATGGATTCCAAGTACTGGTCTTCGTCGTGAACGTTCTGGATGTTTACGCTATCGATGACCATGCCCAGTTTGCGAAAGTCGTCATTGACCTCGTTCATTACCGTGGCCACAAATTTGTCACGGTCTTCAACGATCTCTTCAGGCGTCATCTTGCCGATCACAGCGCGCAAGCCGCCTTCCAATGTTTCTCGGGCAACGTGCTCCAGTTCTTGCTGGGGCTGTCCGAGAAACCGCTCGATCGCGTTGCCGCGAATTTCAGGGTCCGATGAGACCTTCACATTGGCAACCCCGGTGACGGTAATGGGAATCATCCTTCCGCCGCCGGATTGAGCCTTGACCTCGAGCGCTACCTGCATGTTTCGGAGGCTCAGGATGGCAACCTTTTCGAGAATGGGTATGACCACAGTCCGTCCGCCGATGAGGGTGCGATAGCCGAGATTGCCCTGGGCCCCCCTCCCGCTAATGACCAGCAATTCGCTTGGATTCCCGACGACCAGAAACTTGGCCACCAGTAGGAGGAAAGTGACTACGACGATGAGAATCCCAAATCCGATCAGGATGCCCGAGCTGACCGCAGTGGATTGTCCCAGCAAACCTATGCTCATGTGTTCGCTCCTGGTTTAGAATCGGAGATAAACTCGTATTCCTGCTTGGAAACCACTTCGGCCACCCCGTTGGTGAACGCGACCACGACGACGGAGTCCCCCAGTTTAAAGCGCTCGTCGCCTCGCTGGGCGACAGCGGCGAGGAATCTCTCACCGGTTCGTGACGGGATTGCTACCTCGCCTCGACGCGCCGGCTCGATGGCAATAGTGACGCGGGCGGAATGGTTGATGAAGTCGGCACGGGTCAGGTCGCTGCCGACTCCGGTGCGCTTCAAAACCCGCAGCGATTGGTGGACGAATTGTCCGATGACGACCCCGCCGATGATCGCGGCCGTGAGTACGGTACCCGGCTGTAATCTGGCCACGAAGGTGAGCGTCACGCCCAGCAACCCGAAGACGGCCAGGAAATAGACCACGAACTGAAATGAGAACCAACTTGAAAGAGCCAACCCGTGTCCGCCTGTCGAGTGAGCACTGGTGTCTACCCCGTGGTGCAGGGTGCCGCCCGCGGACGCATCCATGCCGACATGGCCGGGGACTTCGGCATGAACATCCGTAGTCGTGTGGTCGCCGAATACGATGGTTACGGTTAACAGCCCGCCACCGACAATCAGGGCGATGATATAGAATGTTGCCATGAGCGACCGTCCGACCTAGGCCGGATCCACAAGATTCGTCTACACCCTCGAAGTGAGCACATGCTCGACTTCCGGAACTGGGAAGCCCTTGGCGGGCTTTCAGCCTCCGGTTGCTCCCTAGCGTACTCGTTTTTTGCAAGGCGGCCAATAGGAATGGAAGCGGTTTCTCGGCAGCCGTTTCCAATACGGTAAGCGAAATCGTCACAGGGCTGGACCGGTCAGAAGTCGCAATCCGCCTGGCAAGGTGTTGATGCTACGCGTCTGAATGCACGCTCTCTTTCTTAAGCGTTTGACCCTTGCTACGATTCGTGCGATTCTTCACAAACTCCCTGCGGTCGGGGGTAGGAGTGAGCGTTTGACTCAGTTTGCAGTGCCCTGGCAGCCGACTCGTCGAGTCGAGTACGGCATGGTATCGCGGTTCATCGCCGGTATGGCCGTGGGCCTGTATCGCGCGTTCGCGCCATTCGTGTCCCGATTTGCCGGGCTTATTCTGATCGGCGCGGTCATTGGAACGTGTTTCGTCGTCTGGTTGCACGCCCTGGTCTTCGCCTATGTGGACCTCCACATCCTCGGTCCCGCTTCGGCAAGCGGCCTGACGTCCCCAACGCCTTTTGGGTACTTTTCGCCGACCACATGGGGCCTGCCGCCATCGTTGATCGCGCCCCTGATCGTTCAAAGCGGGGGCTGGGTCGCATCATTCTCCGGACTGCTTCAGTATCTCCTCTGGCCGCTGCAATTCGGCATTGTTCGAGACGCCATCGGTCTCGGCGCCCTCATGGGACTGTTTAACCTCATCCCGATTTATACCATCTGGTGGGAACGGAAAGTCGCGGGGAGGATTCAATCGCGGCTTGGCCCGATGCGCGTCGGCGGTTGGCACGGTTGGTCCCAATCCATCGCCGACGGGATCAAGCTGGTGCTCAAGGAAGACCTGATTCCCAAAGATGCCGACGTTCTGCTTTTTCGACTTGCTCCTTATCTGGCCATTATTCCCTCAGCCCTGGCCTTCGTCGCGCTGCCCTTCGGGGCGACCTACGTATTCCGCGAACTCGACGTGGCGTTGGTGTTCACCCTCGGTGTACTGGGAATTGAAGTGATCGGAGTGATCCTCGCGGGGTGGGCCTCGAACAACAAATGGAGCGTATACGGGGCGATGCGGGAGGCCTGCCAGATGGTTTCCTACGAAATCCCCATGGGCATGGCGTTGTTGGTTCCCATTCTCACCGTCGGATCGCTCAGCCTTCGCAAGATCGGCGATGTCCAGGCCGACGGCTGGTTTTCCTGGCTTGCATTCAGCAGCCCCTTCGCCTTGGTCGCCTTCGTAAGTTACTTCATCGCCTCTCTGGCAAGCTGCAAGCGAGCGCCGTTCGACTTGCCCGAAGCGGAGAGCGAGCTCGTCGCCGGATTCCATACGGAGTATTCCGGCATTCGATGGAGCTTCTTTTTCTTCGCGGAGTACGCGGCCATGTTCGTGGTCAGCGGTCTGGCGGTCATACTTTTCCTTGGCGCATGGAATTCGCCGTTGCCGTCTTCCTGGGCTGCCTCGGTCAGCGATCTGTTTGGAGGCGGTGTCATTGCCCGCGGGGTCAACGGCCTGCTCTTTGCCGGTCCGATCTGGTTCGTCGCCAAGTGCGTGTTTTTCCTATATGTACAAATTTGGCTTCGCTGGACGTTACCAAGAATTCGAATTGACCAGGTGCTCTACGGTTGTGTGCAGGTGTTGCTGCCGCTGACGATGGTTGTGTTGCTGGGCAACACGTTGTGGGTGTGGGCGTCCACTTCGGGCGGTGGGTCCTGGGCGACGTTCGCCCGGATATCCAATTGGGCCGTGGGCGGGATCGGCGCGGTTTTCGCCCTGATGTTCCCGGCCATCGCCGCGTATGGGTTCTATCATCGACGGCGCCTTGTCGGAAACCTCGTCGTCGACGCGCTACCAGGGTCATAGAATGAGTTCGCATCATCCAGAGCCGCAATCGCCGGTGTGCCACTGTTGGAACAACAGTGTATTCAGACACGGCAATACGAGCCGCGAGCGCCAGCGGGCGGGCTTTTTCATAGTCCCTCTCTTGGTAGTTGCCGCCAGCGCGGGGTTCACCACTCGCGCGCTCGGAGCTGAACCGCCAACCGACGCCGTCAATGCCGCCGCGCCCGGCGGGTTGCTCGAAGCGATACTCTTTTACGCCGTCGCCGGTTCCACGGTGATTTCCGCCTTGGGCGTGTGCGTGGCCAAAAATATCGTCCGCATGGCCGTCTGGCTGTTCGTCGGATTGGGGTCCGTGGCCATGCTCTATTTTCTGCTTGCGGCCAACTTTCTCGGCGCCATTCAGTTGATCGTTTACGCCGGCGGCACGTTGGTGCTGCTGATTTTCGGAGTGATGCTCACCAGCAAGTCGCCCTGGGTGCGTTTTGATCCCCCCAAGGTGGAATTGATCGCCGCCGGAGTGGTTTGCGCGGCGCTGGTGATCACCCTGTGTACAGTACTCGCCCGGACGGTTTGGTCTTCCGTGGAGAGCATCGTTCCCGGTGCGACGGTCGCTGCGTTTGGAGAACGTCTGTTGACTACGTACCTCGTGCCATTCGAAGTCGCGGGTGTCTTGTTGATGATCGTGATGGTGGGCGCGGCGCATCTGGCAAGGCAGGAAGAATGAGACCGAGGCAGCAAGGCAACGAGGTAACAAAGCAACATGACCGTCGCGTCAGGGGCTCATTGCCTCGTTGCCTTATTGCCTTATTGCCTTCAGGAATCTTGACGTGCGAACTATGACAATCACTCTTGTCCATTATCTTTTCGTCGCCGCTGTGCTCTTCGCCGCCGGTTTGTTCACGATGATGACCAAGCGAAACGCCATCGGCATCCTCATCGGGGTGGAGTTGGTCCTGAACAGCGCCAATGTGAACCTGGTCGCCTTCGATCGTTACCTGGGACCAGGGCGGCTGGACGGGCAGATCACGGCGCTCTTTGTGATCGTGCTTGCCGCCGCGGAGGCGGCATTGGCAGTCGGGATTTGCATTAATGTCTACAAGAATCTGTCCACGGTGGACGTCGATCGTGCTGCTACGCTTCAAGGGTGAGCGCATCAGCTATACCTGGTTAAGAATAGTTCAACGAAAGGAGAAATAAAATGTTCGATTTGGAAGGCCTATATATTCTTACCGTCAATATCATTTCGATCCCTTTTCAGTTGTATCAGCAATTCGTCTACACCATTTTGGACTTCCTGGCGTTTGATGTCTTGCGATGGGGGCAGTAATTGCCGTGAGCACTATGGGGGTCGAGTTTTAGATTCATGCGTCAACCAGGGCGAATGACGACGTGTGCCGCCGCTGTGTCCGCGGTGGCTATGCGGGCCGATTGATGACCGAACATTCTTACGAATTAGCCCTCGCACTCGGCGTCCTGTCGCCGCTGGTCAGCTTTTGGATTCTCGTATTTGCGGGACCGAGGCTCGGCAAGCCGGCGTCCGGATGGACGGCCGTCATGCTGGGAATGGGCGTCCCGCTAGCCGCCGCCTCGTACGTTCTGGTCGGCTGGCTCGCCGCGATCAAGAGCGGTAAAGCCGCCGAACTGACCGCCAACGCCTTCCGGTACCATTGGGCGAACCTCGGCGACGTCCCCGTCACCATCGGCGTCAAGCTGGACTCCCTCACCGTGGCCATGTTCTTCATGGTGACCTTCATCGCCTTCTGGATTTTCTTTTTTAGCGTCGGCTACATGGCCGGGCACAGCGACGAGGTCGATCACCGAAGCAAGTACAGCCGTTTCTTTGCCTATCTGTCCCTGTTTGGCTTCTCTATGTTGGGTCTGGTGGTGAGCAGCAACCTGTTATTCCTGTTTATCTTCTGGGAATTGGTCGGATTGTGCAGTTACCTGTTGATCGGCTACTACTTTGACAAGGCTTACGCCTCTCGCGCCGCGATCAAGGCCTTCATCACCAATCGTGTCGGCGATTTCGGCTTCCTCATCGGGCTCATGCTCGTCTATTTTCAACTGGGGACTTTGGACCTCGACGAGGCCGCCGCGAAATTCGCGGAGCAGTTCGCCGCGGGGTCGGGCATCTTCGCGAGCAGCTATACGCTCTTCGGATGGTCGCTGGCCACCATCATGGGCGTCGGGCTTTTCTGCGGGGCGATGGGCAAAAGCGCACAGTTCCCGCTGCACGTATGGTTGCCCGACGCCATGGCCGGCCCCACGCCGGTCAGTGCTTTGATCCACGCCGCAACGATGGTCGCCGCGGGCGTTTATCTTGTGGCTCGCGTCTTTCGATTGATGACCCCCGACGCCCTGATGTTCGTCGCTACGATTGGGTGCCTCACGCTGTTTCTCATGGCCCTCATCGCCATCGTGCAAACCGACATCAAGAAGTGCCTCGCTTATTCCACGTTGTCCCAACTGGGCTACATGATCTTCGGCATGGGTTGCGGAGCGTGGATCGCCGCTCTCTTCCATCTCATCACCCACGCATTCTTCAAGGCCATGCTCTTTCTCGGATCGGGTCAGGTGATCGAGGGTTGTCACCACGAACAGGACATGCGCCGCATGGGCGGCCTGCGCAAAAAAATGCCCGTGACCTGCTGGACGTTTTTCATTGGCGTTCTCGCCATCTCCGGCGCGGGCATCGCCGGTACGAAATTCGGATTAGGCGGCTTCTTTAGCAAGGACGAAATCCTCGCCGTCGCCTATGTGCGAACATTCGAGTGGGACAATTACCACAAGCACGAAGCGCATGAATCGGGAGAGGGTCATGCCCAATCCGAGCCCGGAGCGCCGGCGACGGGCCAGCCCGTCCCCCCTTACCAAGGGGGGATTACAGGGGGGTTCTCCCTGGTCAGCGATCCGGCTCCCACTCACGCTCGCTCAGTATCGCAAGGTGAATTCAACAAGGCCTCCATCTTCGGGCGTATACAATCTTTCCCCCACTGGATGTTTTGCCTCGCCCTTTTTACCGCCTATGTCACGCCGTTTTACATGATGCGCTGCTGGTGGATGACCTTCATGGGCAAGCCGCGCGATGAGCACGTGCACCATCACGCCCACGAAAGCCCGCTGATGTACATTCCGCTGGCCGTGCTCGCAGTCGGTACGTTGGTTTCGAGTTACTTCATTTTCCGCGATCTAATCGCCGATGCTTCGATCGCCGCGACGTCCGCGCCACTGGTCCTGGCCACCGATGGGCACTTGCACACGGCGGCGATCCACTCCGCACACCATTGGCTCCAATTCGGCGTCGGCGGGGCGTTCATTGTCGGCTTCGTCGTCGCCTTCGCCATTTACGCCCGTGGCCTGGCCACCGCAGAACGCATCAAACGAGCCGTCGGACCGTTGCATACGTTGCTCGAACACAAGTATTTTTTCGACGAAGTGTACGACCTCGTGTGGGTCAAGGGTTGCGTCCTGTTTGCAAAGATATGCCGCTTTATCGACACCTGGTTTGTCGATCTCGTTTTCAATATCCTGGCAAGCGCCACCGAACGATTTGCCGCCTTTTCCGGTCTGATCCTGGATAATCAGGGCGTAGACGGAGTTGTCAACGGAGTGGCGCAGACCTCGATGGACTTCTCGGATGTCGTCCGCGGCCCGCAGACCGGACGCATCCGCAATTACGTATTGTTCGCCGCCGGCGTGGCCACGGTGGTTATTGTGTTGATTTTAATCTATGGTTCCGGTTCGTCCGCGCCGGTCGCAACCGTCGCGAGCGCGGCGATCCGCTGAGCGATGTAACGCAGTCATGAGCAACATCCTATCCTGGACCGTATTCGTCCCGACCATCGGCGCCCTGCTTTGCCTCTTCGCTCCCAAGCGTCAGGCAAGGACCATCGCCCTGCTTGCGACGCTTGTCACCCTGCTTCTATCGCTGACACTCTTCAGCACTTTTCTGGGCGGCGGCAGTCCCGACGGAGCGCTCTCCGTTTTCGGCAGCACGTACGGCACGCTCCACCACGTCGAACGGGCCACCTGGATTGAATTACCGGGTAAATTGACCATTGAGTATTTTCTTGGCATTGACGGCCTTGGGTTTCCCCTTTTTATCCTCACGACATTGGTTTGCTTCCTCGCCTGCCTCGCCAGTTGGAACTTCGATCACTGGAAGATCAACAAAGGTCCCCGCGCCTATTTCATTCTTTTTCTGTTGCTTGAAACGGGAATGCTGGGCGTATTCGTCTCCTTGGACTTTTTCCTCTTTTACATCTTCTGGGAAGTCATGCTCCTTCCTATGTATTTCCTGATCGGCGTGTGGGGCGGGGCCAGAAAGGAATACGCCGCCATCAAGTTTTTCCTGTTCACTCTCGCCGGCTCCGTTCTCATGCTGGTCGCATTGGTGGCCATGTATTTCTACAGCGACGCCGCCGTCCACGCCGCGCCCGGTGGGACGGTCCCAAGCGTCTACCGTGCCGCCGAGAAGGCCGTGTTGTCGTACGGAACCTTCGACCTGATCGAGCTGGCCACCAACCCGGTCATCCAGGAATACTTCGCGGCCCCCAACACGTTGTTCCTGGGCTTCAAGTTTGCCCCGCTCATGTTCATGTTCCTGTTCATCGGGTTTGCCATCAAATTGCCTTGTGTGCCCGTCCATACATGGCTACCCGACGCCCACGTCGAGGCGCCGACCCCCATCAGCATGATTCTCGCCGGTGTCCTTTTGAAAATGGGAGGTTACGGGTTCCTGCGTTTGTGCTATCCGATTTTCCCCGTCGGGGCCGAGTTTTGGGCATTCACCCTCGCGACGGTCGGCGTAGTGAGCATTCTTTATGGTGCGCTGTGTGCGATGGCGCAGACGGATTTCAAGAAACTGGTCGCATACAGTTCCGTATCGCACATGGGTTATGTCCTGCTGGGCATCGCGGTCATGACCCAGGCCGGATTTCAGGGGGCCATGTTTCAGATGATCGCCCACGGCATCAGCTCGCCGATGTGCTTCTTTTTGGTCGGCGTGATTTACGACCGCGCCCACCATCGGGAGATCAATCGCTTCGGCGGCTTGTGGCTTACCATGCCGAAATATGGCACGATGGCGACGATCGGATTCTTCGCGTCATTAGGTTTGCCCGGCCTTTGCGGGTTCATTGGTGAAGTATGGGTCTTGCTGGGCACCTTCCACGCCGGAGCGAAGTACGATTGGGCCTACCCCATGGCTATCCTCGCTGCCGCCGGTGTCATTCTCACCGCAGGCTATATTCTCTGGCTCATCCGCCGCGTATACCTGGGGAAAGAGCGCGAGGAATATGCGGAATACCCTGACGCCAGCGGTCGAGAGACCTTCATTCTCGTCCCCATGGCCGCCCTGTGCATCGCATTGGGCGTGCTCCCCATGCAGACCGTTTTCAACTTCACCAATGGCACTCTGGACGTCATGTTAGAACACGTAACCAAAGCCATTGGGGCATAGGGATACTCATATGACCCCCTGGTCCAATATCCCGGTCGGTGAGCACCTGTTCCTGTTCTCACCGATGCTTGCGCTTACGGCAACGATGCTTGCCGTGGTGACCTGCCCCCTGATCGTCGGAAGAAGCCCGCGAGCCATCGCCATCACCGCCGCGCTCGGCATCGTTGCAACATTCTTGCTATCGCTTCGCGTAGCCGACGCCGTGGCCGCTCAGGGCGTCAGCGGCCTATCGACCCAACCCACCGCCGGCCTGCTCGTCGCCGATAATCTCTCCGCCGTATTCCAGATTATCCTGATTGCGTTCCTGGGGGCGGTCACATACCTCTGGTGGCTCGGCTCCGCTGTAACGGAACGGAACGCACCGGAGTTCTTTGTTCTGCTTTTTGGAAGCGCGCTGGGGATGACCCTCATGGTCAGCACTTCAAACCTGCTAATGATCGTGATTGCCATTGAGGTCGCCTCGTTGCCCAGTTACGCGATGGTCGGTTTTGATAAGCGCGACCGTTTGGGGGCGGAGGCCTCGCTGAAGTACGTGATCTTCGGCGCCGTCTGCGCCGCCATCATGCTCTACGGCGCCAGTCTCTTGTATGGACTGGTCGGCAGCCTGAGCGTCGCCGATGTGGCCCGATACGTCGTTGCCCAGTTCGCCGTCGGCGAGAATCGACTGCTTACGATCACCGGGCTTCTCTGCTTTCTCGCCGGAATCGCCTTTAAGATTTCCGCCTTCCCGTTCCATTTCTGGTGCCCGGACGCCTTCGAGGGGGCCAAGATTGAAGTGACGACGTGGCTGAGCGTCGTAAGCAAAGCCGCGGGCCTCATACTACTTACCCGGTTGGTCATGACCTTTTGTGCCGCGGTGGACGACCCGGTCGCCATTTCGTTGATTCACCCGCTCGCGTGGGCGATTGGGATCATGGCGGCCGTCACCTGCACCGTGGGCAATTTCGCCGCATACAAGCAGCGAAGCGTTAAGCGCCTGCTCGCCTATTCCTCCATCGCCCACGCCGGGTACATGATGATGGCCTGCGCCGTGTTTGTTCACCCGGCGTCGCGGGAGCACGCCTCCGGATTATCCGCCCTTATCGTTTACGTCGTGATCTATTTGTTCATGAACCTAGGGGCCTTCGGCGTTACCGCGATGATCGCCTGGGACACCGGCAGCGACCGCATCGACGCGTTTACCGGATTGATCCGTCGCGCTCCGTGGCTGGCGGTCCCGATGGTCATCTGTCTCATGTCACTCGTCGGCCTGCCGCCATTTGCCGGATTCATTGGGAAATGGTGGATTCTCGTCGCCCTGGGCAATCTCGGTTCCGTTCTCGGCTGGTTCCTGGTCATTACGGCGGTGCTTAACACCCTCTTCAGTCTTTATTTCTATCTGCGTATCGTCGTGCAAATGACCCTTCGCGACGACAACCGTGCAGGGCTCCGCAGCCCCCTCGGCGGCATCGCCTTGGTCAACTTCTGCGCCGTTGCACTTGTCGCCTTGTTCGTCCTGGCACAACCGTTCCAATCCGTGGCCGATCGATTCTCCCGCAGCTTTTTTAGCACAACCACGATCCTTCATACCGACGCTGACACGGCCGCCGCGCTACAGCACTTCGGCAATCAGCAGGACTCCGATGATCCAGCAATACAAGGCAAAATAGTGCAATTTCGCCCGCCGCACGGCCCCTAGCAGCAACCGCAGCGACAGCACTCCCGCTGCCAGCGCCGCCGCCGCGCCGACAAGCGTCGGTCCCCAGGCGATGGCGGTGTCCGCATCCGGCATGGCCATGGCCTCGCGGAGCTTTAAGGCCGTCGCCCCCAGAATCGCCGGAATGGAAATAAAGAAACTGAACTCCGCCGCCCATCGCCGGCGCAGTCCGCAGAACGTAGCCGCACAAATTGTCGATCCGCTCCTCGACACCCCAGGCCAGATGGCGATTCCCTGCGCGATCCCCACCAGCACCGCCCGCGGCCACCCGAAATCTTTCCACCCGCGTTTGCCCCGTCCGACCCACGCCGTCACCGCGAGCAAGACGCCAGTGAAAATCAGCCCAATCCCGATCCATACCAGTTCGCCGAAGGCGCGTTCCAGCGTTTTCTTGAATCCGACGCCGATCGCACCCGTCGGAATCGTCGCCGCCACGCCGAGCAGCAGGATGCGCAATGCGTAACGCCCGCCGATTTGGTTCGCGCCCCGGCCATCAGGAAGGGGTCTGGTCCAACCCAGCTCCGCCATCAGACGGCGGAGATAGCGCCGCAGCGACGTCGCGAACACGATGAATACCGCGAGGGTCGTCCCGATGTGCACCAACCCGTCAAAAACGTGCATGGGCAGGCTTTCCGGATTCAGCCCGAACCATCGTTGCGTGATCGCCAGATGGGCGCTGCTGCTGACGGGAAGGAATTCCGTAAGCCCCTGCACTGCCCCCAGCACGACGGCCCGCAGGTAACTCAGCTCGCTCACGACGGGGCGCTCTCCTCCAGGATGTGCCGGGATTGCACGAGATAATGAATTGCGGATAAGGCGGTGACGGCAACGGTCAACCAGACCAGGACGACCTTGGCTCCCTTCGCTGCCTCGTAAGAAAACAAATGGTTCTCGTGGGCGACGATAAACAAGACCGTCGGCGCGGCCACGCTTTGAATCCACATTTTCAGCTTGCCGTGGATGGACGCCCCCAGTTCTTTTCCGACCGACTCATTGAATCCGCGAAGTCCGGTCACCAGCAGTTCGCGGCCCACGATCACCACCACCATCCATCCCTTGAACTCGGTGACATTGTGCCCGTTGGCATCCACAAAGCCCGGTCCCACAAAGAGTATGAACGCCCCACAAACCAACATCTTGTCCACCAACGGGTCGAGCACTCGCCCCAGCGGCGTCACCAGGCCGCGCTTACGGGCGATGTACCCGTCCACGATGTCCGTCGCCGCGGCCACAATAAAAATCGCCGCCGCCACGTCGAGCATCCAGGGTTGCGGCGAAAGCTGAGAATATTGGGAAACCGACACAAAAAAGAGGACCGCCAGACCGAGTCGTCCGATGGTGATCCGGTTTGGGAGATTCAGCATCGTCTTCATAGGGGCGTTTCCCAATGACCCACTCCCCTTTTCGGGAAGAAGGTGGGGTGAGGGTAATCGGGAAATGCTTAGAGCGAAACCGACACCTGGAAAAGACCTCTGCCACTGTGCAAGTCTTCCAACGCGAGGTGCAACGTCCGTCTACCCACCCGCTTCAATCCAATCTCGTTTGGTGATATGCTTCAGCATCGGTGGCCGCTGCGGGCGGTGGTTCGGATTGTGTTCTGTCCGCCGACGATAAATGACGACCAGGTCCCATGCAGTGGGTGGTCCAGACAACGGGTCAGGCTGGAAACAGAGCAGCCCACCTGGCTCATTCAGGTGCCGTGGATCACCTGGTCGTCATTCATCGCCGGCGTGCCGTTGTGCCACTGCCCTTGAGCAGTGTCAGTTCGTCGCACCTGTGAATGTGCCGTCGGTCCGAGCTGTCGGCTTTAGGCCGCGCGGCTACGTAGCGTCTCCCCTTTTTGGCCGGCGCATCCGAGCCGCAGGTGCAAGTCTGCGGTCGTAGATGCCTGAAGGCGGCTATTCGTCTCCTTGCCGGCGGCAGAGTGCTGGGACTGAAGTAACTGCCGCCCAACAAGCTCAGCAAACCGTTGAATTGCCCGACGAACGGATGCGAGCGGCCAGCGTAGAGACGATGTACCGCAACCGAGAAACTCATGCTCGATGATGGCCAGCCAGCGTTTGATCACGAAAGAGCCGTAGCGCTAATCGGCAAGCGTGTTCTCGTTGGGCTAACGTACCATGATCACAACGACAAATTTCTTGAACAGCGCCAGGTTCACGGAATCGTTGTCCGCGTCGATTCCAAACAGGGAATCGCCATTGAGCTTCAAGGCGAACGAACAACTGAATTGTTCTGGCTTCCTCCGGACTTGCGCTCATTGCAAGAGGCCGACCCCGGCGAATACCGATTGCGTTCCACTGGTGAGGTGGTCGTCGATCCAGATTACCTGTTCACTTGGATCATCAATAAGTCAAAACCTGGAGATCGTTTTCCTGATTGAGTCTGGAAAGTCGGGGTGCCACTGACAGGGTGTCCAACATATGCCACTGTTCTTGAGCTGTGGTATCCTCTCGAGGGCTAAGGACTCGACCGCGAGAACCCCTGTGTTGTGCTTTCCAAAGCCTGAAAAGCCGTTACCATCCCACTTTAGAAGTGGGTGACACAGGCAAACTTGTTTGCGGGTGAAGAGTAAGAAATGTCCTATCGCGTCCTGGCCAGGGCCTACCGCAGCACCACCTTCGACGAAGTCGTCGGGCAGGAGGTGACCGCCACCACTTTGAAAAATGCGCTCAAGTCCGGGCGCGTGCACCACGGCTACCTGTTCACCGGAACCCGCGGGGTCGGCAAGACGTCCATGGCCCGGATTTTGGCCAAGGCGTTGAATTGCCTCGCCTCCGACTCCCCGACCCCCACCCCCTGCTGCAAGTGCGAGTCATGCACTGCCGTCGCCGAAGGGCAGGATATCGACGTGGTGGAGATCGACGCCGCGAGCAACACCGGGGTTGATAACATCCGCGAGCTGCGCAGCAACGCTACTCTTCGCCCCGCCCGTGCCCGCTTCAAGGTTTATATCATCGACGAAGTCCACATGCTCAGCACCGGGGCCTTCAATGCGTTGCTCAAGACCCTGGAGGAGCCGCCGTCGCATGTGAAATTCATCCTCGCCACCACGGAAGCGCAGAGGGTCCCCGCGACAATCGTCAGCCGCTGCCAGCGGTTCGATTTCAACGCGATCAGCATGGACGCCATGGCGTCGCATCTGGCGAGGATCGCCGCCGCCGAGCAGGTCCAAGCCGACGAGGGCGTCCTGCGGCGGGTCGCCCGATTGGCCAACGGCTCCATGCGCGACGCCCTGTCGCTGCTCGACCAACTGCTTTCCTACGATCCCCAGCATCTGACCAGCGCGATCGTCGATGAGTTGCTGCCCCCTCCACACGATGAACTGTCGGCGGCGGTCATCGACTGCGTGGCCGAACGTGACGCGGCCGGCGCGTTGCGTGCCTTGGATGCCGCCCTGCAAACGGGGCGGACCGTCGATCGTTTCTGCGATCATTTGATCGAGCACGTTCGCACGCTGATGCTGTTGCGTGTTTGCGGAACGGATACGGATTTGGTGGACGTTTCGGCGGCTTTGCGGACCACGCTTGCCTCGCAGGCCGAGAAGTTCGACGCCCCCACTTATGTCTACATGATCGCCCTCCTCGAAGAGCTTCGCCGCAATGTCAAATTCAGCGGGGCCGCCCGCGCCCTCGCCGACGCCGCGGTCGCCCGGTTGGCGATGAGTCATCAGTTCACGGACTTGAGCGTCTTGTTAAAGCGGCTCGACAATAATGACACAGTTCCGAAAGCATTGCCGGCGGCGGACGTAAAAAAAAACGCCGCCCCTGATGCGGCCGTCCGCCGCGAATCGCAATTGACTGTGCCAACCTATGGTGGGGGCGGCGGGCCGCAACCTGTTCCGCGCCGGACGCCTGCGGAGTGGGATCGCGCTGCTCGTGATCCTCTGGTCCAACGGGTAAAGGCCGCGGTGGATGGTACATTGCTCGATATTCGCTCGGTCCAACCGGCAGCCGCGGACCCTGCGCAGCCGTCCGAATCCGCGGACGAAGGCGAGCCGACTTTGTTCGCAGCAGAGGAGTAAATGATGTTAGGCGGAATCGGCAATCTCACAGATCTAATCAAATCTGCCAAGGATTTGCAAGGCAATCTGGCCAAGATACAGGAGCAGCTCGCCGCCCGTCGCTACGAGGGTGGCGCCGGCGGGGGCATGGTGTCGGCTATCGTCGATGGGCGCGGAACATTGGTGGACATCAAGATCGACCCTCAGGCCGCAACCGATGTGGAGCTGCTGGAGGACTTGGTGAAAGCCGCCGTAGGCGCCGCTGTCGCTAAGTCGCAGGAGGGAATGAAACAAGACCTTGGGACGCTTACCGGAGGTCTGAACATTCCGGGGCTGTCGCAGATGCTCGGCGGCGCAGCCTGACCGAGCGCCAAAAAATGCCGGCGCTCGGTCAGTATCATGCCGCGATAATTACATGGAGCCTCTGCCAGCGACCGCCGAATGCACGTTCCCTCGACGGCGAATGACCGCCGTTCCAGCCGCCATCAGCGCAAGAATGAGAACAACCAGCCCCCATTCCGACACCGTGGGGACACCCTCCGGAATATTGGTAAATCGGAGGGTGAACGTATCCGACATCGTATAACCCGTCGATCCGGTATCCCTGAAACGCAACGTCACGTCCCAGAATTGTTGTCCGTTCAAGTACCCGGCGTCCGTCGAGTCGATGAACCAGTTGGCATGATCATGCGGACTCGGCCCCATGTCCCAGGTCTCTCCCGGCGAATCCAGTAGTTGAGTGAATCCCGGCGAGTACACCTTGAACGCCGGATCCAAGGAAACCACCTCAAAGACGATGTTGTTTCCCGACGCCAGGGTGAAGAAATCCTCGTCCGGCTCATCATCAACCAAGGCTTCCATACCGGGCTCGTCGCTGATCCACCCCATAATTGGTGAGGCAATAGGCGATAACGAGCTGGCCGTACTGAAATCGAACTCGACCTTGAGTTTCCCGCTTCCGTCGCGCCCGATGATCAAGTCGCCCGCATGCTGCTCCCCGGCATGGGTCCGCAAGGCCGGCACGAACGATACAAGGAGCCCAATCAATATATCATAACTGTTAGTGCGATTATTCATGACAATCATCCTTTCCTTTGTCTTGCTTGTTGGTTCGTTTTTGACTTCGCAGTGCGAGGCGACCACGCTTTCTCACGGGTCGTACACCCATTGAAAAACCGCGAAGTCGGCCAAATCAATGTCCAAGTCGTCATCGAAGTCGAACGCGTTGTAGCAATCGACTTCGCAAGTTGTCACAAATGGGTCCGCCGGCTCCGGTCGGAGCTCCGGACCGCTTATACAGACCACGAACGCCATCAGGTCTTCGCCGTCTACGTCATGATCCCCATCGAAGTCCCCGCTTGCCGGAGTCGGCGTCGGCGGGAACTCACCTCCGCGCACCGGGACGTTGGCGAACAGCAGGGTAAATGGCGGTGAAGACCCCAACCCGCTGCCGGTATCGACCAGCTTGAATGTTCCCTCCCAAACACACTTGTCGAGGTCGAGAAGGAATCCCGGGTCCTCCTCGTCGATGAACCAAGTCAAGTGCACATGGAGCGCCGATCCACCCAATAACCCCCGGTCGCCGGGCGAGTTGAGCTCATAGGTCAGGTTTGGTCCGAACGCGACCAGCGCCGGATCAAGCGCCACCACTTCGAGCTCGACTCGAACGGTCGTGCCGCTAAGCGGCGCAACTCCGCCCGCCGTCACTCTTGCGTGATCGAACCCGGGATTGGCGTTCGACCAGCCGTGAAGAAACGTATCCACCCGAAAAAGCGGATTGTAGTCCGACCCGGGAATGAAACCCGTCGGGCTCAAGGCCAGACTTCCGCCGGACTGTCCGATTACAATATCGGTCGTGTGCTGCGCCCACACTGTCGTTGAGGCCAGTGCAAACGCCGTAAACGGAATCGCGATGCACAGCTTTCTCTTGATGGAGCGCTTCCTCCACACGCAACGATCTATTTTTTCCTGCAATTTTTGTACTCCTTTCCTGATGCCCGATTTGCGCTGGTTCATTGCGCAACATTGGGGTCGTAGTAGTTCCGTTTCCAGACTATTCCGGTCCGCCGATTGGTTCGCTCATTGTCGATGGAATAGGTCTCCTCGAAGCTGTGCGTGCCGACGTGCGCATCGAAGAACGAGTAGTTCGCCTTTTTCCGATGGCGATCCAGGGCCATTTCCTGTGCCGCCAGGCTTCGGGGGTTGGACCACCAATTCTCCGGATGGACGTGGTCGGAGGTGGCGAACGGACCGACTTCCACCAACTCCGCCATGAAGATGGTCGTTATCGGGCGCTTGATCTTCCCCAACTGGTTGTAGGGCCCGCGACCGGCCACTTCTCCGGCAATGTAATAGTTGGTCCCGAAGCTCGTACGGCGAAGGATGGGCTCCATAGTTTCATCCCCCTGCCCGCCGTCCGCATCAGCGGCGGGAGGCGGTGGAGCGATAGGGAGTGCCCAGTGATCGCTCTCATCCTGTGGGCACCGCGCGATAAGGGTGTTCTCGCCGTAGCTTTGCCGAAGCGTATTGATCCAGGCAGCCTGATCATTTCCATGACCGCCGCCGTGGGCCAGTCCGACTCCGACAATCTGATCCCGGTGGTCGCCGGCGTACAGGTACAACGCCTGCATGATGCCGCGCATGTTGCTTGCGCAAACCGCGGTCTTGGCGGCCTGCCGCGCCCGTGACAGCGAGGGAATCAGGATGCTGATCAGAAGGGCGAGGATGGCAATCACCACGAGCAATTCAATCAAAGTAAAGGCAGATTTTTTCCGCATGAAGATTATCCTTTCGCGCGCCGCGCCATCGCTGGCGACGGCAGCGCCCAATCGCTTATGTAAATCTCGAAGTGCCGACTGTCCGCATCCCGGTGGCGACGCGTTTCAATGTACGCGCGCGGCCAAACGAGTCCGTCGGGCTTCGTTACTTCACTCAATTATGGTTAGTTGGGCCAGGATGGTTTGCAGACGGGAGGACCTCGAATAGGCTGCGGCTCCCGCAGGGTGATGGAAACTCGGTCGGCGAGAACAATCTCATGAATTGTTGGCGTAGGATGCAGAACTTCGAAGAACCGGTGTCGCTCGCCGCCATCTTGCGGGATCGGCGCACGTTGGCACACGGCGCAATTGCGGTGATCGTGGCCGTCGTGATGGTGATGGGTCGGATCGTCGCAGGCGCCGTCACAATGGGCGACAAATGAGGGACCAGAGTCCCGGCGGCGTTGACATTCAGCGCACGAAGTTGATCCGCACTCGGAAAGGGCGTGAATCAGCGGCAGCAACACCGCTGCCGCATACCCGCCCAACGCCACGAATCGCATGTTTCCGACAGCCATCGGCACACCTTTTCGTGAATCGAATGCTATCATAACCCGGTCAGCGCGTCAATGGCTGTTGTCCGACAGGCGCGGCGGTCGGTAGGATTGTTCTCATGGAAAGCGAGCCAATTGAGTCTCTGCGGCGTTTGAAGGAGCAGTTCCAGAAGCTGCCCGGCATCGGACCGCGCAGCGCCGAGCGGTTGGCGTTCCACATCCTGCGCGAGTCACGAGAGTTTGCCTCCGCACTTGCCGCCGCCCTCCTCGATGTGAAGGACAAGATCATCCACTGCCGCACCTGCTTTAACCTTACGGAAGCGGACCCTTGCGCAATCTGCGCCGATACGAGGCGTGATCACGGCGAGCTCTGGGTCGTCGAGCAACCCAAGGATTTGCTGGCCGTCGAGGCGACAGGCCTGGTGCGCGGGGTGTACCACGTGCTGATGGGGCACATCGCACCTCTGGAGGGAGTAGAGCCGGAGCACTTGACGCTTGACGCGTTGATCCGCCGGGTTCGCGCGGGGGGAGTACACGAGGTCGTGCTCGCTTTGAACCCGACGCTCGACGGCGACGCGACGGCCCTGCACATCCAAAGTCTGCTGGGCGACTTGCCCGTTTTGGTTACCCGGCCCGCAAGAGGTTTAGCGGTGGGTTCGCAGCTCGAATACGCCACGTCCGGGATGCTTGAGGCCGCGATCCGCGGTCGCTCGGCCTTATAACGGTCCAAGAATCCTGGTGCCGCCGTTCTTTCTTGGAATGGGACTTGATTCCACCGGCAAGGCTATAATACCTGGAGCTGCGGGCCGCTACGACTTGTCTTCCCGCGGCGCAATGACGTGCCGGCTGCCTATGGACCGAAGCGATGTCGCAGATTCTTTCACAAAGCATGGGTCAACACCTGCGGATGGAGCAGAGGCTCACTCCGCAGTTGATCCAATCCATGGCCGTGTTGCAAAAGCCGGTCGCCGAATTGGAGGCCTATATCGCGGACGCTTTGGAGACCAACGCCGCCCTGGAGATCGCCGAACCAGAACAAGAGAAAGTCGAGGCTGACGAATCAACGGAAACACACGACAAGCAGAAGGCTGAAGCCCGTGAGGACTCAGGGTTCGCCAGGCTCGAACGGTACTCACGGGATAACGACCTCGATGGAATTGATCACGCGCCTTTCGCCCTGCGTCGCTATGCCTCCGACGGCGAACGCGATGCGAAAATGGGGGCGATGGCCAACACCGAAGGCCGCGAAATCAGCCTCCATGAACTGCTCCTCAATCAGTGGGCGCTGGTTGAAGTAGATGCCGATGTCCGCCGAGCCGGGGAGGCGATCATCGGCCGCCTCGATCCCGATGGCTACCTTCGCGTGCCGATGGAGGAAATCGCCAATTCCGTTCATCCTCCGATACCAGTCGAAGTCTTGAATAGTGCTCTAGGCCAGGTTCAAAAGCTGGAGCCCGTGGGTGTGGGCGCTCGTGACATCGTAGAGTGTCTTCTTTTGCAGCTAAACGCGCTTCCCGGAGACAATACCATCGAGCGGACCTTGATTGAGCGCCATGTGGAAGATATCACGCACAATCGTCTTCCCCTCGTGGCCAAGGCAACGGGCTATTCGATCGGCGAGATCAACGAGGCGATTAAGGTCATGCGCTCCTCCCTTTACCTTCACCCGGGCTACCTGGTGGGAAACCGAACGATTCCGTCGCTCCGTCCCGACGCGATCGTCGAGTATTCCGATTCCGGCGGAGGCCTGATCGTTCGCCTGACCCGCGGCAATACGCCGCATCTTCGCATCCGAGACGACGTGGCGTCACTTGCGAAGTCCAAGGAGAACGGCAAGGAGACCCGCGAATTTGCCCGCAAGCACGTCGAGGAAGCGGGGGCGTTGATAGACGCGGTCAACTTTCGCCGTCACCGCCTCCTGGAAGTCGCCCGCGCGATAACCGAAAAGCAACGAGACTTCTTCGACGTGGGTCCCTCGGGATTGAAGGTGCTGCGGATGAGCGACCTGGCGGCGGAACTGAATTGCGACCCCTCGACCGTGAGCCGCACGGTGGCCGACAAATACCTGCAGACCCCGCGAGGCATCTTCCCCCTTCGTTACTTCTTCACCGGCGGCACGGAAACCGAAGGCGGCGAAACGGTCGGTTGGGAACGGGTGAAGTCAAGGGTTCGTGAGCTGGTTGATGCCGAAGACCGAACGAACCCACTCAATGACGATATCATCGCAGCCATGCTCAAAGGGGAAGGAATCGAAATCTCCCGACGAACGGTGGCCAAGTATCGCCAACAACTCAGCATTCCATCCGCCCGCCAGCGGAAGCAGTTCTAATACCGTTCATCCAATGTCGTTGGCACGTGCCATTACATCTAGCCAAGCCTAATCTACGTTGCTACAGGAAATATTAATGTGTCGCATAAAATAATACCCGCAATTGGGTAGGTTACACCTGAAATCTTGCCAGCCTGTTCGATTTTTTCTAGCGCCTTGATTTACTGCCCCCAGGGACGTATACTTACTTCGTGGCTGTCGGTCCCCCCCGCCACTCATCAGTTTCCCTAAGCGTAATTATTTACGTGATGCTCTGGGTTTGCTCTTTTCGTCTTTGAGCGACGTAATTGTGGCTTCCTGGTGCAATTGGCGCATCCTCGCTTGGTTTGTCGCGTAGTAACGATGAGGGGCTTTCGTTATTGGGCATGAATTGCCCAAGATGGTCGTAGGGAGACATCTTCGAAAGGAGCGGGGTTATGAGTATGCAGCTGAATGAGGTTGCAAAACCGAGAGGACCCGTTGAAACGCTCACAAGCGTCAAACCGCCTGCAGAAGCGGTCATCTGCAACTTGGCCGTTGAGGATCAAGTCCTTTTGACCAAGTTGCTGACGGAACCTGCGGACTTTGTAGACCATCCCGATTTTGCGACGGCAGATATAGAGCGAACTCTGTTCGTAGACGAAGCCAAACTGACGCAGACTTTCGCGACGCGTTTCGAAGAATCGGCTGATCCAATCTCCACGGCGGTATCGGCCGGAGAACGAGTCCCGACACTAACATATGATCAGGAAAAACACCTGTTCATGCGCTATAACTATTCCCGGATGCAGGCAGCGGTCATTCTGCGCCAACATGCGGGCAAGCGGTTGTCGGCCGCGGCGACTAGACGCCTGTTGGCCTGGGGTTACCGCATGCTGGCGGCACGAAGCGTCATTGTTCGACTCAACATGCCATTGGTATTGGCCATGGCCAAACGTACCCGGCTGAGTAACATCGACTTCAACGAAATGGTGAGCGAGGGCAATATGGCCCTGTTGCGCAGCGTTGAAAAGTTTGATTGTTCACGCGGGTTCAAGTTCAGCACCTACTCCTGTCGCGCGATTCTGAAGAGTTTTTCGCGAGTGGCCATGCGGGCAAGCCGTTACCGGGGCAAGTTCCCGGCGGAATTCAATCCGGCCATGGAGCAGAGCGATTATCTCGATCGGCAACGCGACGGCATTGAGGCCGACTGTGTCAATGAACTGAAAGAAATCTTCCTCGACAACCTCGCCGACCTAAGCGACGTGGAGCGGACGGTCATTCGTGAGCGGTTCGCACTGGGTGTGGCCGTTACCGCGCCGCCTCAGCCCAAAACGCTCGAACAGGTTGGTCATATCATTGGTGTGACCAAGGAACGAGTCAGGCAGATTCAGAACAATGCGCTGAAGAAAATACGCGTGGTACTCGAAGATCGATTCCTCGCTGCTTAAGGGGAAACGTCTAGGCAACAAACTTCCTACCAAAAAGAAGTCCCAAAGAGTTGAGCCGGTACGGCGGATCGCGGAGCGATCGTCGCATCGGCTCGATTCGTTCTAGCATGCTCTCACACTTCGGCGCGAATCGAAGTCGGTTGATCGCGTGCCAATTTGCTCGCGCTAAACTTTACCCGTGCTGTGGATCTTAACGGTCAGTGGGCTGGAATGGGCGGTCTGAACGCCGTTCCAACCCCACAAATGCCGTTTATCGTCATTGGTTTGGACTAGTGGAATACCCGATCATCTGGTTGCAAGTATCGCTCAATTAATGGGTTAGGATACATTGAGCGCGATGTGTCCAATTCCGCAGAATATTTCAGTTACACGCTTGACAAACGGCGCCTACTCGGACTATATTGGGGCCTTGGGTTGGGTTTAAGGGATGAACTGGAGGGTATCATAAGAAACAAGTCTCCTAAGCGGTAGTCAAGCAGGACTCGCCGCAGGGTCGGCGTGGTGCCTCCGCTGGTCGGCCGACTTGAGTGGACCGAATTTCAAGGTCAGATTTTCCAATTTATCAAAGTGCCATACGCTTGGCAGTGTCTGGCATCCGTTGCGGAGCGGGCCGGCCGGAAGCCGGCATGGGAGGGCTACATATGAGTGGAAACCAAAGGTGTTTGGGTCACGCAAGCGGCGTAAGGCGCGCGACGCTGGCGTTGGTATTGGTCGCGGGGCTGGTCGGGCCGCAGGTCGCATTGGCGGCGCGGGTGATCAACTCCATCACCTTGAACGGAGGGACCCCTTGGACCTTCAACGCCAATGGTACCCTTAACACCGCCGGAAGTAGCGTAAAGGTCGAAATCGGGGAAGTCACCACCATCAGTGTGGTCATGACTGTGACCACGTCCGGCGGCGGCGGCGACACCAACGACTGGGAGTCAACCGCGTTTCGTATCTCGACTACCCCTCCCGGCACAACCACGTGCGAGGACACGCAGAACTTCACGAGCAATGGTACGCACACCAACAATCCGGCGTTTACCATCAATGAGCCGGGTTCATCGGGTTCGGTGAGTGCTATTGGAACCTATAATCTTTATTTCTTCGCATCCAGCGGCAACAGTTGCAGCACCAGTACGGGCGGCGGCGCCAGCCCGACGGTGACCCTGGCCAAGGCCTTCACGATCAGCCCACCGAAATCGAATCCGAAGCTTACGCAAGCATGCGGTTTGGACATCGCTCTTCTGATCGACATGTCCGGCAGTATTCAGTCAGCTGGACAAACAACCAACGTCAAGAACGCAGCCAAAAACTTCATCGACGCCTTCCTTCCCGAGACCCCAACGACATTCGGTGTGGTGGAGTTCTCCGACGGCACGGCTTCGATCGTCCTTGGACTTACCAATAACCAAACCAACCTGAACAACGGGATCGACGCCTTGACGGCCAGCGGCTTCACCAATTGGGAGCAGGCGATTCTCCTGGGTACCGACCTACTTGAAACGCCGCCTGCCAATCCGGACGATGAGGATCGAGACGACACCGAAAAGCCGGACCTGATCGTTATATTTACCGACGGCGATCCAACGGCCAGCAGCGCGGGGCCGAATAACTCGAGCCAGCCAAATGTTCACTTGGCGCCCGCCGTCGCCGCGGCGGAGTTGGCCAAGAATTCGACTTCGTCAAACCCCATTCGCATCGTGGCCATCGGAGTAGCCGGTGCGACTTCAGGAAGGCTCATCCCGATCTCCGGGCCCAATGTGGCGACGGTTCCTCCCGATGCCGTCACGGGCAACACGGACGTCATTCTTGGTGACTTTTCGAACCTCGCCACGATCCTCAGCGACCTGGCCTTGGAGCTATGCGGCGGGACGGTGAGCGTTTGCAAGATCATCGACGAGAACGGCCAGAACCTGGCCAATAACGCCGACAATGATCAATCGCCGGGCGCCGGTTGGGAGATCGACATCACCGGGGCGACGACGACGCCGGACAACGGAAACACAGGCGGCGACGGTTGTATCGTTTTCGATGTGGACACCAACGGCGGCGTGACGATCAACGTCTGTGAAACGCAGAAGGTCGGATACAACGCCGTCAGCGCCTTTTGCACCGGAGCAACGAACAACGGAACCTATAATCCGACCACCAAGTGCGTGGAAGGCGTGCAGGTCAACGCGAACGACATCATCTCGTGCAAGTTCTTTAATACGTGCAGTTCGGGCACTTGCTGCGACACCGACGAAGACTGCGACGCCCTCTCGAGCAAGTGCACGATGGGGACATGCAACCTGGCGACGAACTCCTGTTACACCGTGCCGACTCCGGGCTGCTGTGTTACGGATGGCGATTGTCCAGCGGATGGAGAATGCCTGAACCGCTTCTGCAATCAGGGAGATCCCGGGAATCTGTTCGACAATTTCTGCGACTCCGCGCCCGTGGCAGGGTGCTGTCTGACGGATTCCAATTGTCCGGGAGACGCAAAGTGTCTGGACCGCTTCTGCAACCTCAACGATCCTGGAAATCCGCTGGACAATTTCTGCGACGCGGCGCCCGTGCCCGGTTGCTGCGTTTCGGATGCCAGCTGTCTGCCCGACATCAAGTGCGTGGACCGTTTTTGTAATGAAGCGGACCCCGCGAATCTATTGGATAATTTCTGTGATGAAGCCCCGGTCATGGGCTGCTGTGAAACGGACTCCGGTTGCCCGGCGGACACCAAGTGCGTGGACAACTTCTGCAATCACGCGGACCCGGGCAACCCCTTGGACAACTATTGCGACACCCAGTCCATTATTGGCTGTTGCGACGGTGATGAAGATTGCCCGGCGGACACCAAGTGCGTGGACAGCTTCTGCAATCATGGCGACCCCGGCGACCCGCTGGACAACTTCTGCGACACCCAGTCCATCGTGGGTTGTTGTGTCGTGGATACCGATTGCCCGGCGGACACAAAGTGCGTGAACCGCTTCTGCAATCACGGGAATCCGGGCGATCCCTTGGATAACTTCTGCGACCAGACCACAATCGCGGGTTGCTGCATCACGGATGGCGATTGCCCGGCGGACACCAAGTGTGTGAATCGCTTCTGCAACCAGGGGAACCCCGCCGATCCGTTGGATAATTTCTGCGACGAAAGCCCCGTGGCGGGTTGTTGCTCCATGGACGGCGACTGCCCGGCCGACACCAAGTGCATGGACAGCTTCTGCAATCACGGAGACCCCGGCGATCCTCTGGATAATGTCTGTGATCAGAGCCCCATCGCGGGATGCTGCATCACGGACGGTGACTGCCCAGCGGACACCAAATGCGTGGACCGATTCTGCAACCATGGGAACCCCGCCGATCCTTTGGATAATTTCTGCGACCAATCCACGATCGCAGGTTGCTGCGTTACGGATGGGGACTGCCCGGCGGACACCAAGTGTCTGAACCGCTACTGCAATCACGGCGACCCCGGCAATCCGTTGGATAACGTCTGTGATGAAAGCCCCATCGCGGGTTGCTGCATCACCGATGGAGACTGCCCGGCCGACACCAAGTGCATGGACAGCTTCTGCGACCATCGGGTGCCCGGCGATCTATTCGACAACGTTTGCGCAGTGGCCCCCGTGGCGGGATGCTGCGTCACGGACGGAGATTGCCCGGCGGACACCAAGTGCGTGGACCGGTTCTGCAACCACGGCGATCCCGGCGATCCGCTGGACAATTTCTGCGACCAGACCACGATTGCGGGCTGCTGCATCACGGATGGGGATTGCCCGGCGGACACCAAGTGCATGGACAGCTTCTGCGATCACCGGGTGCCCGGCGATCCGTTCGACAATGTGTGCGCGGTGGCCCCCGTGGCGGGATGCTGCATTTCGGATGGTGATTGCCCGGCGGACACCAAGTGCGTGGACCGTTTCTGCAATCACGGCGACCCCGGCGATCCGCTGGATAACGTGTGCGATCAAAGCCCCGTTGCGGGTTGCTGCATCACCGATGGAGACTGCCCTGCGGACACCAAGTGCATGGACAGCTTCTGCAATCATGGCGACCCCGGCAATCCATTCGACAACGTGTGCGCGGTGACTCCCGTTGCGGGTTGCTGCATCACGGATGGAGACTGCCCTGCGGACACCAAGTGCATGGACAGCTACTGCAATCACGGCGACCCCGGCGATCCGCTGGATAACGTGTGCGATCAAAGCCCCGTTGCGGGTTGCTGCATCACGGACGGGGACTGCCCGGCGGATACCAAGTGCATGGACAGCTTCTGCGACCATCGGGTGCCCGGCGATCTATTCGACAACGTTTGCGCAGTGGCCCCCGTGGCGGGATGCTGCGTCACGGACGGAGATTGCCCGGCCGACACCAAGTGTGTGGATCGCTTCTGCAACCAAGGAGATCCCGGCGATCCGTTGGATAACGTCTGCGATCAGAGCACCATCGTGGGTTGCTGCATCACCGACGGAGACTGCCCTGCGGACACCAAGTGCATGGACAGTTTCTGTGATCACCGGGTGCCCGGCGATCCGTTCGATAACGTATGCGCGGTGAATCCAGTGGCGGGATGCTGCATTACCGACGGGGATTGCCCGGCGGACACCAAGTGCGTGGACCGGTTCTGCAACCACGGCGACCCCGGCGATCCGCTGGACAACGTTTGCGATGAAAGCCCCGTCGCAGGATGCTGCATCACCGACGGGGACTGCCCGGCGGACACCAAGTGCATGGACAGTTTCTGTGATCACCGGGTGCCCGGCGATCCATTCGACAACGTGTGCGCGGTGGCCCCCGTGGCGGGATGCTGTGTCACGGACGGTGATTGCCCGGCGGACACGAAGTGCGTGGACCGTTTCTGCAATCACGGGGACACCGGCGATCCGCTGGATAATTTCTGTGATCAGACCACGGTGACGGGTTGCTGCATCACCGATGGAGACTGCCCGGCCGACACCAAGTGCATGGACAGCTACTGCGATCACGGAGACACGGGCGATCCATTCGACAACGTGTGCGCGGTGGCCCCCGTGGCGGGATGCTGCATTACGGATGATGATTGCCCGGCGGACAGCAAGTGCATGGACAGCTTCTGCAACCACGGCGACCCCGGCGATCCGCTGGATAACGTCTGCGACCAAAGCCCCATCGCGGGATGCTGCATCACCGACGATGACTGCCCGGCGGACACCAAGTGCATGGATAGCTTCTGTGATCACCGGGTGCCCGGCGATTTGTTCGACAACGTATGCGCAGTGGCCCCTGTGACGGGATGCTGCGTCACGGATACGGACTGCCCCGCGGATACCAAGTGCGTGGACCGTTTCTGCAATCAAGGAGACCCCGGCGATCTGTTGGACAACTTCTGTGACCAGGCCACGGTCGCGGGTTGCTGCATCACGGATGATGACTGCCCGGCGGACACCAAATGCATGGACAGCTTCTGCGATCACCGGGTGCCCGGCGATCCGTTCGACAACGTGTGCGCGGTAACTCCGGTGGCGGGTTGCTGCATCACGGACACGGACTGTCCGGCGGACACCAAGTGCGTGGACCGCTTCTGCAATCACGGAAACACCGGCGATCCGCTGGATAACGTTTGCGATCAAAGCCCCATCGCGGGATGCTGCATCACCGATGGAGACTGCCCTGCGGACACCAAGTGCATGGACAGCTACTGCAATCATGGAGACCCCGGCAATCCGTTCGACAACGTGTGCGCAGTGAATCCGGTGGCGGGGTGCTGTATTACGGATACGGACTGTCCGTCGGACACCAAGTGCGTGGACCGCTTCTGCAATCACGGAGACCCCGGCGATCCGCTGGATAACTTCTGTGACCAGACGACGACCGTTGGTTGCTGCATTACTGACGGGGACTGCCCGGCGGATGAGAAGTGTCTGGATCGCTTCTGCAATGAGGGATCGCCCACGAATCTGTTCGACAACTTCTGTGACGCCGTGCCGGTCTTGTCCTGTTGTGTCTCCGACGACAGTTGTATGCCCGATGTCGCGTGCGTGGACCGCTTCTGCAATCACGGCGACCCCGGCAATCCGTTGGACAATTTCTGCGACCAGACCCCCATAGTAGATTGCTGCGTCGGGGATACGGACTGCCCGCCGGACGCCAGTTGTGCGAACAGCTTCTGCAATGCGGGTAATACCGCCGATCTGTTGGATGACTTTTGCGATGTTCAGGTGATTGAGGGGTGCTGTGTAACTGATGCTGATTGTCCCCCGGATCCAGGCCCCTGTGAAGATAGCTATTGCAATCCGGCAACGCCGGATCCATTCGACGACTTCTGCGACATCAGGATCAACGGGCTGTGCGGGGCCTGCTGCGATCATTCCGTCCCCGGCGGCCAGTGTGTAAGCGATGTGCCCGCGTCGGCATGCGACACCTTGAACCCGCAGATCGAATGGTTCGCGGGCGAGGACTGCCTCGAAGACGGCGGCACGATCGATTGTCTGGAGCACACCGGCGCATGCTGCGACCATTCGGTGCCCGGTGGGCTTTGCACGAGCGGCCTGATCGAGTCCGACTGCGACACGTCCAACCCGCAGATCGAATGGTTCAAGGGCAGGGATTGCCTTGGCGATGGGGAAGGCAATGTTGTATGCGATGAACATACCGGCGCATGCTGCGACCGCCGTTTCAGCGATCCGGAAGATCGTTGCCGCGAACTCGTTCCCGAATCCCTGTGCGTGATCGATGATCCTACGCAGGTTTCGTGGACCAAGGGTGCGACCTGTGACGACGTGGGTCCGGAGTGCAGCGAGCACAACGGCGCTTGCTGCGACAAGCGGATTGTCGATCCGACCATGCGTTGCCGGAATGCAGTGCCCGAGTCCGAGTGCGTCATTGATGATCCCAGCCAGGTATCATGGTATAAGTTCACCGATTGTGCGGATGTGGAGTGCGAGGAACACACCGGCGCTTGCTGCGACCAAGATCCGTTCGGAGCCTGCCAGGACAACGTGCAGGGATCGCTGTGTAACTGTGATAAGTGCGTGTTCTACAAGGACACGCCTTGTGCGGAGATTGAATGCACTCACGCCCCCATCCCGACCATATCGCAGTGGGGCCTGCTCGTCATGACGTTGCTCTTGTTGACCGGGGCCAAGATTTGCTTCGGTTGCCGACAGGCGGAAACGGCGTAGGACCACGACAAACCCTTTGCAATCAATGGAGCGAGCCCTGCGGGGCTCGCTTTTTTTTGCGGGGGATGCGAACAATACCCGTTTAGATGGGCCTGGAACTATGCCAGTTCGGATAAGCACTGATGTCTGTCGTGCTGAGTAAACCTTACCAAGGCTTTAACGCTTCAGCGCATGTGGGAAGAATCATCAAATTTTTTGTTGACAAATCCCCGCAATTTGGTCAATTGTAGAGCCCGTCGGAAAGTAAACCTACTTGAGGGCGTCCAAGGAAGGGAATTCTCAGCCGCTGTTCCTCGCTCCTGATGGTCGGAAGGTTGTTTGAGGTGGAATCACTATTCGGACGGATTCCATGTTGACGCCCTGAACGCGGCCTTGAGGGTGTCAGGTGGGTGACACGTTGGCCGCAGCCCGTGGTGAATAGCCTAATTGGCTGCGAGGACAGGCCTATTGTTCGTTGAGCATGGCACTGTGTCGAGGGATTGGAGAATCCTATGCGTTCGTTGAAGAATCTGATATACGGGCTTTGTGCTTCGACTTTGTTCGTGGCGTCCGTCTATGGCGGTTTTACCACAGTAATGTCCCCGCCCGGCGGCGAGTTCACTCATAAGCAGATTTTCGAGTGTACCTATGGGGGAACGTTTACCGCGAGCGGCCTTGATTTCATCAACGGCGGCGGTTCCGGCACGATCACGGCCACGCGGGTCGATGACAACGACATCGCCGGACTACTAAACCTGCTAACGGGGTCTCCCGGCTCGGGAGATGATGACATTTGGACGGACGGGATCGCTAGTTGCACCGCCGAGGCACGGTTTGCCGGGAATTCTCAGGAGTTTGGCTATCGCGTCTCGAGCTTCAGCTATGTAAAGCTGTTTGACGTGAGCGGTGCAAGTTGCTCGGCTACCGGTGGGCCCGCGACCGTTACTTTTGGTACCGGTGCGACTTGGGAGTGGGCGCGAGCAAATGATTCGGACAGTGGACCACTCGATAACCCACATTACTCGGACGAGCCGTCCAATAGTGACGGCCTTGACCACATGGTCACGTACGCCATCACCGGCGTCCCCGGAGTTCCGGTCACGACCAGGGTTTGGGCGGTGTTCTTCGAAGACGTGAGCGGCGGCGGCTCGGACCGGGACTTCAATGATTTGATGGTCGAGGTCCGGGCGGTGCAATGTCTGGTCGATACCGATTGCGAGAACGATGGGCAGTTCTGCAACGGTGATGAGGTCTGCAATGCCGACGGTGTTTGCGTTTCGGCGGGTAATCCCTGTTCGCCGCCTTCGGATCTTTGCTGCGAAGAAACAAACCAGTGCAAGGCCCAATGCTGCTCCAACGCCGATTGTCCGAGCAACGGTTTGTATTGTGACGGTGTCGAGGTTTGCGAGAATGGATTCTGCGTATCCCCGGGGAATCCATGCCCGGGAGGCGCACCCGAATGTTGTGAGGGTACCGATAGCTGCCAGACGCAATGTTGCTCCGACGCCGATTGCCAGGCGCCCAATCCTCCGTGCGAGGGCGGTGAGTTGTGCATAAGTGGTATGTGCGTCGCCCAGCCGGATGCCGGGGTGCTGGTTTTCTGTGAGGCCGACAGCCCGCCCAATCTCTGCCGGATCGACCATTGCAACGGGATGGGACAGTGCGTTTTCTTGAACAACAAGGTTTGCCAGGGAGCGGGCCCGCCTTGCGAAGGCGGTCAATATTGCGATCCGGCGGACGGTCTTTGCAAGGACAACCCGGATGCGGACGAAGGAACTCCCTGCGAGGCCGACAAGAACTTGTGCACGGTTGACCAATGTGACGGAGAGGGTCATTGCGTTCGTTTTGATTTCGTGATGTGTCCCGATCCCGTCGGCGATTGCGAGGCCGGAGCTCACTGCGTGACTACCACGGGCCTCTGCGTCGAAGATGAAGACCCGCCTCTGAGTACCTCCTGCGATACCGATGGCGACTTCTGCACCCTCGAGCATTGCGATGGAAATGGATCATGTGTGCCCATGGATCCTCCCACTGTCATTTGCCAGACGGCGAATTCTCCCTGCGACGGAGGCGAGGTGTGCGACCAGGCGACCGGGCTTTGCGTTCCCCAGGATGACACCGTCGCCGGGGTGACCTGTGAAGCCGAAAGCCCGCCGGATCTCTGCACGATCGACGTTTGCGATGGGATGGGAGGGTGCGTGAATATCGGCAACGTCATTTGCCAATCGCCCAACCCGCCGTGTGAAGGCGGACAACACTGCGAACCCACGTCGGGGTTGTGTATCGACGATCCCGATGCGGAATTGAGCACGCCGTGCGAGGCGGAGAGCCCGCCGAACCTTTGCACGAACGACCATTGCAATGGCGCCGGGCAGTGCGTTCATCTTAGCGACGTGATATGCCAGGCGCCGAACCCGCCGTGCGAAGGGGGGGCAAATTGTGATCCGGCGTCAGGACTCTGTGTAGCCAAAACGGACGCGGATTCCGGCACGCCCTGCGAAGCGGAAAGCCCGCCCGATCTTTGCACGAACGATTTTTGCGATGGAAACGGGCTTTGCGTTCACGTGAGCGATGTGATGTGCCAGGGTCCGATCCCGCCGTGCGAGGGTGGTGCGAATTGCAATCCGACGACGGGAATGTGCGTGAACAAGCCGGACGCGGTGCTTAGCACGCCTTGTGAACTCGATTCCCCGCCCGACTTGTGCAGCGTCGACCATTGCAATGGCAAGGGGCTTTGCGTATTCCTCCGGGATGTGGTGTGTCAGTCTTCCGATCCGCCTTGCGAAGCGGGAGATACGTGCAATCCAGCCACCGGCATTTGCGAACCCAACGAAGATGCGCCGGAAAGCACTGTGTGTACAACCGATGAGGATCCCTGTACGAACGAACATTGCGATGGTAGCGGATTGTGTGTGTTGCTTAGCGACAAGTGCGGGGCCTGTTGTGATCATAACCCGATCGGCGGAGAGTGCGCGGATCGGGTGCTTCCGGTGGAATGCATCGGAGATCAGTTGGAATTCTTCCTCAACGAGAGCTGCACTGCCGTTGAAGCCCGCGGGGATTGCGAGCAACATCGCGGCGCTTGCTGCGACGGCACACCCAAGGCCGTTCACTGTACTGATGATGTCTTGCCGGGGGATTGCACCGGAGACAACCAAACGTGGTTTAAGGACGCCTCTTGTAGCGATGTCCCAAGTGTTTGCCCGGAACTCACCTTGGGTACCTGCTGCAATACACTTGATGGTATTTGTACTGACGATTCGACAATTGAGGATTGCGGCGATACCAATCCGGAACCCAATACGGATCAGCGCGTCTTTACCCTCGATTCGACCTGTGCGAACACGGCTTGCGCCGCCGATCTAGGCGCTTGCTGCGACACAGATCCATTTGGCGGCTGCACCGAGACGACTAGCGCCGATTGCTTGGGCGAAAAGCTTGAGTGGACCAAGGGTGCTAGCTGCGCTATCGCGAATTGCGCCCACCAAGCCATTCCGACCCTGTCGCAATGGGGCTTGGTGATCTTGACGTTGACACTCTTGATCGGGGCGAAGGTATTCTACGGCCGCCGTGGATTTGAATCAGCATAGGGTTGGCTTGCGGATTCAGCCTCAAAGTAAGTCCTGTCTACACTTCTCACCAAGGTAGCGCGGGGGCGGTGCACCTCGGTTTTCGCGAAAGTCCAATAGACAGAGTCTCTTCTGGCATAAAGTAAGGGTGCATATTGATATTTTTGACTAGAATTCCGAGTCGAGAATCGGGAGAAGTTTTTCTGTAATTTTCTTGACATACTGGGTGTAATCGGACTATATTGGCGGATTGATTACGGGATATCTCGGATGTGGGAGAAAAGCAAGGCGGCGGGAGTGGCATCTGTGCGTCGTTTCCCATTGAATCCCGGTTTTCCCCGATGCCACTAGCAAGCGTTTCGCGATTACCCGGCGCGCTTGCCGAGTGGAGCGAGTAGGCTTCATCGACGATCCATATACGGAGAGGGCGTGAAAGTCGATTGGAGTCGGGCTGGAAGTGGGCGCCAGGTGGAAGTGGTGGTGAAAGGATTAGTTCAATGATCAAGTTACAGGGGCTGCTTTACGGGCTTAATGGGGTTTGCGATGCGCAATCCAAGTTGCGCCTTGCCCGACGGTTGAGTGGGCGGTGCTTGTGTGTTTGCCGTGGGGTAATCCCGGCCGCGGCGTTGATGGTGATCGTCCTTGGTATTACCAAGCCGACATTTGCCCACAGAGACCCGGCGGCCTGCACCTTCAATGGTCCAAGCAAGGCGATCAGCACACAGGGAGTCACGCTGGCCGTGCATGGCGATAAAATCTGTTATATCGTCGCGATTGGCAATACTTGCGCGGGTTGTTGCAACGTCACGGGCCTCGACACGGACCTCATATTGCCAAACGGAGTGATTGTGCCGATTACGTTGGACGCCACGGTCAATTCGGGTGACAGTTTCCTTTGTCCAAGCACTGATGCGCGATGCGTAACGCCGTCAAACTGCACCATTCCGGCTACCATTGGCTATGAATATGTGGTGGACCATGCCGATGAAGAAGGACAATCCGGCAGTGGCTGTCCCATTGTGCCCGTGCCCGGCACTGGCACCGTCTGGGCATCCGTTTCCGGCCTTGGCGTCGCCCACGTATCTCCGAGCGACGGCACTGCGACGATTTGCCAGTCGATCCCGGTAGACGTACTCCATGCCTGCTGTGAGCCGTGTACCGGCACTTGTACCGATGTCCAATCTCAAAGTGAATGCCCGTTTCCAAGTGTTTTTACGGCCGACAAGCATTGCGGTGAAATAACGTGTGCGCCGCTTGACTGTGATGACAACGTTCTTTGTACGGATGATTCGTGCGACCCGGTCACAGGTACCTGCGTAAACGACCCCAATGACGCCCATTGCGATGATTCGGACGAATGTACGGACAATGTGTGCGATCCCATAAACGACTGCGTTTATCCGCCTATCATTCCATGCTGCGGCGACGACACGGTGACGCCCGGTTCGATGGAGACATGTGACGGCACGGATCCAGGCATACTGGGATGCGCGGCCGAGGGATCGCCAGGCGCCAACGCCTGTCGAGGTGCGAACGCGACCGATGAATGCACCTGCTGCGGCGACGGGGTCCTTCAGGCCACGTCGGGCGAGCAGTGCGACGATGGGAACACGAGCAACAACGATGCCTGTTTAAACACCTGTGTTAATGCCCGTTGCGGCGACGGCATCGTTCAAATCGGCGTCGAGCAGTGCGACGACGGCAACCTGAACAACAACGACGATTGCAGCAACAACTGCACAATGGGCTGCGGCAACGGCATCGTCAACACGGGCGAGCAGTGCGACGACGGCAACCTGAACAACAACGACGATTGCAGCAACAACTGCACGACGGGCTGCGGCAACGGCATCGTGAACACCGGCGAGCAGTGCGACGACGGCAACCTGAACAACAACGACGATTGCAGCAACAACTGCACGACGGGCTGCGGCAACGGCATCGTGAACACCGGCGAGCAGTGCGACGACGGCAATATGAACAACAACGACGATTGCAGCAACAACTGCACAATGGGCTGCGGCAATGGCATCGTCAACACGGGCGAGCAGTGCGACGACGGCAACCTGAACAACAACGACAATTGCAGCAACAATTGCACGACGGGCTGCGGCAACGGCATCGTGAACACCGGCGAGCAGTGCGACGACGGCAACGCGAACAACAATGACGCCTGCAGCAATAACTGCACGACGGGCTGCGGCAACGGCATCGTGAACACCGGCGAGCAGTGCGACGACGGCAACGCGAACAACAATGACGCCTGCAGCAATAACTGCACGACAGGCTGCGGTAACGGCATCCTGAATCCCGGTGAGGAATGCGATGGGGCGAGCGCGGCCAACTGCCTGGGGCGACCTTGTCTGCCGGATTGCACTTGTGTGCCTTTGGGACCTGTGTGCGGGAACAACGTTCGCGAGGGCAGCGAAGAGTGCGATGGATCGGACGACGATGCTTGCCCCGGGGAATGCCAATTCTGCCGATGCCCCATCGAGGTGCCGACAGTTTCTGAGTGGGGTGTTGTCGTCCTGCTGCTGATTCTGCCTTTCGGATTGATGTCCCGCTTCGGCCGAAAGCAAGGGAAGACGGCCTAAGTCCGCACCAAACAGAGTTGATTCTTGAGCGAGCCCCTTGATTCAAGGGGCTCGCTTTGTTTTGCGGGCCCCTAGGCGCATGTCCCTATAACGGATGCGGCTTCGCATGCTGTGCATGGGGAATATTGAAGACAAGCGTAGCAACATAAAGTATAGCAATAACCCCCTTTTTTATGTAGATTCGCCCTCTCGTTGTTTGACAAGCTGGGCGCGCTTGAATTATATTGATTACTGAGTTTTAGGTGGTTAGGGGAAAGAAGCGGAACGGGGAAAGCAAAACTAGGCATTGCTGAGCCCAATTCCCGTTGTCGCCTGCAGGATGCGGCTGGATTCCCTGAGTTGCCTGGCTGAAGTGGGGAAGTCACGCCGACGATTAATAACGCGAATCGGCGGCACGAGTTGCTTTGCATGAATCCCGCTGCTTTACGGCTCGGTTCGACCGAAATCACGATCGATCGGCTGAGTGGCAATCCAGGACGATATGCGCGGGTTTCTGGACGGCTAGCCGACGCCACTCAAAGGGTGGGAGAGAGTGGGAGCGATGGAGAAAGGACAGAATAGATGAGTGCGCGCGGTAGTATTGTTCATCGCCAAGGCGGATTCCGCCGCGGACTTTCATCTTTACGCTTCGCTGGAGTGGAGTGTGAACGAAATTGCTTGATTGAAATAGTTCGCCAAAGCCTCTCCATCCCAGGAATTCCCTTCTTTCGTTGCTTGTCGGCCTTCTCCGTTATGAAAGGAATAAACGGCAGAGGTGTCCATAGAGCGGCGATTCTGGCTATGGCGTTGGGGGCCATGACCCTGGGCGTTCCCAGAAATGCCATGGCGCACAAGGATCCTGAGAGTTGTTCCTTCAATGGTCCAAGCTCATCGATCAGCACGTTGGGAGTCACGATTGCCCAACACGGCGACAGAATCTGCTACATCGTGGGAATAGCCAACAATTGCACGGGTTGCTGCAGCGTCACCGGCCTTCACTCCAACCTGCTTTTGCCGGATGGGGCGGTGTTGCCGATGACGACCAATGCGACGATCAACCAGGGTGACAGTTTCTTCTGTCCCAGCGCCGACGCCCGGTGTGTGACGCCCTCGAATTGCACCATTCCAGATACAATCGGCTATGAATATGTGTTGAACCATGCTGATGAACGGGGGCAGACGGGCGTAGGATGTCCGCTGGTGCCCAACCCCGGCACGGGAACGGTATGGGCCGCCATATCCGGCAAGGGGGTGACCCACATCTCCACGAACGACGGCACGGCGAGCATCTGCCAGTCCATTCCCATCGGCGTTCCCCACGCCTGCTGCGAGCCTTGTACCGGGAGCTGCACCGATGTGCTCGGTGCCGACGAATGCCCGTTTCCCCGTATCTTTACCGGTGACATGCATTGTGACGAGGTGAACTGCACGCCGCTGGACTGCGATGACCATTCCCTCTGCACGGACGACTCATGCGATGCGGCTACCGGCACTTGCGTGAACGAGGACAACAGCGCCCGTTGCGACGACAACAATGTCTGTACGAATGACCGATGTGATCCCGCGATTCCCGCCGGAGTCAGCATCCTGGGGCCAACGCAACCCGGGTGCGTTCATACACCCAAGCCGGGTGCGCCGTGCGGAAACCAGACGCCGAAGGGCGTTTGCGATAATCCGGACATTTGCAATGATCTGGGGCAATGCGTTCAGAACGCCAAGCCGGCGGGAACGATTTGCAGACCGGCGGTCAACGAATGCGATGCTCCGGAATTCTGCGACGGCACGTCCAAAGATTGCACGCCGGACGTGTGCCTGCCCGAGCATTCGCCGTGCACCAACGACGAGGACTCCTGCACGGTCGATGAATGCGACGGCTTCTGCGTGTGCACGCATACAGATCCATGCGGAACGCCGATCATCAATTGTCCGCCGGACCTGGTCTTTGAATGTGACGCGGTGGGCGACTTCGGCAATACAACGGTCGAGGACGTCTGCAATCCGAAGGCCCAGGCGGATTGCTCGGAGGACTCCACCCCCGGAAAGCTCCCCAGGGAGGAGACGATCATTCGTACGTGCTCGTACACCAGCGAATGCGGGCGAACCGTCATGTGCGATCAGCGCATCGACGTTGTCGACACCACCGCTCCCGTGGTGACCTGTCCGCCGGATCGAACGTTTGAGTGCGACGCCATCGGCGACTTTGGCGAGGCCACGATCGAGGATAATTGCGACACTTTTCCAGACGTCACCATTGAGGTCGAGGAAGTGATCAAGGATTGTACGCCGGATGGGGCGGCGGGCATTACGCCACCGCCGAAGTTGACGATTGTCCGAACTATTACGGCTACTGAAGGCCACACCGCGGTCGCGACGGGTGAACCCAACATCGGGACGTGTGTACAGAACATCGAGATCGTGGACTCGCATCCGCCTGTATTGGTTAACTGTCCTGAGTCGGTCACGACCTGCGATGGCGACAGTTCATTGCCGTTTGTACCGCCGACTTGCACCGATCCGTGCGGTGAGTGCACCGTGACCTGCGTGCGGAGCGACGGTCTTCCGCTTCACGACCCCGTGCCGGCCCCGCCGATTACGATCAACTGCGTCGCCTCGGACGAATGCATCAACGAGTCATCGTGTGAGTTTGTGGTCTCGGAACGGGAGGACTGCTTCGCGCGAATCCCGACCGTTTCCTCGTGGGGTCTGGTGATTCTGACGCTGCTTCTGCTGACCGGAGCAAAGATTTACTTCGGGCGGCGTGAATTCGAAACGGCATAGCCCGACCCACTGCAGGTAAACCTCAAATCCAAGTCGTCCGGGCCCGCTTCCAGTCCTGGGTTGCAAGGGTTGTCCACCTGAAGCATTTTCCCGATGGATCAAAAGGGGGCGTTGGTTTCCTACCCCATTGCCTCTTCGATTAGCCGGGTGAAGTCTTCGACGCTGGTTGGCGGTATTGCGTCCTTCGGCTCGGCCGTTGTTTCATCGATAGACGGATTGGAATGGAATTGGGGCTGTCCGCGGGGGGCTTCGGTGGATATTCGGGCGAACGGATCGACCGAGCGGGATAGTCGTCTCCCCACTTCGGTCGGATGCGATTGGGTGAATGATTCCTCCCTCACGCGAATGGGTTCCTCCGTTGATTCCAGGCCAGGATGTCCGTCCGCGATTACGGGGCCAGGCTGCTCCTGAACATTGCCGGCCGCGGCATGGTGCGCCGCAAGCCGATCGGCATTGTTGTCCGCGCGAGCAAGGAGTCCTTGAAGTGTATTCTGGATCCGATTTGCGGAATCGATCCCGGCGTGGAGTAGTTGTGTAGACGCTTGACAGCGTCCACAGACATCGATCAGGTGTTTTTCAACCGCGGCGAAATGGGTGAACGTCGCTTCGATCGCTCCGTTCATTCGTTCCGCACGGGTCATCGCTTGCTCCAGCCGTGCGAGAAGGTACGTACCTTTGTTCGGTCCCGAGCTGAACCATTCCGCATTGAATCCTCCTAGTTCTCCGTCTGCGATGGAGGCGCCGCTGGTCCTATCCTCATCGGGCCATATTTCTTCATTATCTTCATATTGCATGATGTTCAATCCGTTCCTGAATGAATCGAGCGGGTTGGAGGCTTACGGTGAATGCCCGGCGGATAGAAGAACCGAATATCAGGGCGATTCTCGAGGGACAGTGAGCCAAGTCCAAAGAATGGGGTATGCATCGCTTGGGCGCCTCAACGCTTTGGGCCACGCCGGCGTAATGGGGGTCTGTGGTCTATGACACGCGCGGCTGTGCCTTGGATGCACATCGGACGCTGCTTTGCCCGGCTGAAGTTATGGGGCCGTTGGCTCAGGGATTATCAGGTCGATTGGCACGTTCTTGTCCGAGACACTCGGGGGGGGTCGCAAATTGGGGTCCGTCGCGACCGACTTGCTCGACCAGCGTCCACTTGTCCACGCGGAAGCGCATCTCGGCGCGTGCTGCGGGCCAGAGGGCGACCATCGAGCAGGGGAGCATGGGGCCGTCGGGCGAAAGCGGTTTGTACTTGTCCAATGAAGATTGCATGATCACCTTGCCGGCAGCGTCGAGAAAAACGACCCGACGGATGAGCTGAGGCGAGTTCCGATCGCTCCAGTATTCTTTTCGGAGCTGGAACCGGCCTTGATAATCGGGGTCAAGGTTCTCGGAATTCTCATGGCCGAGCGGGGCGAGGGCGAGGGCATCGATCACCTGGTCGGGTCGGACCGGAACCTCTTCCGGCACATCCTCATCCAAGCCCTGATGCCCGCAGTAGTAGGAGTCATCCTGCTTGCTGTAGAACCAGAAGAAATCCTCGTTGGAGCCGAGAAGCAATTGCCGGTCGCCGAAGCTCTTGAGGTCAAATCGGAAGTAGTTCGGGGCGAGATAGAAGAGAACGCCGTCGACGTGGTAGTTGCGACGCCGACCCTTGGGCGTGGTGAAATACCCATCGACCGAGCCGGAAGCCCGCAACGTACCGGTGATCCTGGCGGCGTTGGCGTTGACGATCCGCGCGGCGTCGCGAGTGGGGATACAATCCATGGGAACGCTCGGACCCGCCTGGCGACAGCCCCACAACAAAGCGGCGAGGCTCGCCGCGGCCCATATGCGACGCAGACTGAACGGGCTAGGCATCTGATTTCTGTTCGTTAAGCATCGCCCATTCGCCCATGTCGCCGTGGAGGATCGCGCTGAGCTGCGAACTGACGCCCTCGATTTGTTCGTCGGTCAAACGGGGGTTGGCCACTCGGTGCTGCGAGCGGTCGGTCATCAGCACCATTTGCCAATATTCCGCGCCGCCCTCGTTTGTCGAACCTTCGTAGCGAAGTAGCCGCTTTCGCATCAAGATCAGGGCGAGAACAAAACGAAACTGCAATCGCGCAGGCTCGATCTCCTCACCTAATCGCAGGAAAAAATTGATAAGGACTTCGTTGTCAACGAGGAGCTTCTTACGTTTTTGTTTAATTGGAACGCGAGACTTAAAGTGACAATACGATTCTTCTGGAGGGCCTTTCCACGAGTCCAGGCTGTAATCGCAGCGACGAAAGCTATCGCCATCCTCGAAGAGGGCGGAGTAGAACTCCTCGCCTTCCTCGAGAACGCGACCGGTGACGGCACAGCGTCCGGCCGCCGGTTCCACTTCCCATTGTTGAGTCATCGTTAACGAAAGCCCATTACGAACGGACCAAAGCCCACTTCAGCTCATTGGACCGTTTGATCAATTCACGGTCAAGCGGCGACAGTTTGCAAATGGCGCCGAGGCGGATTGAATCTCAATTTGCATCACCGGAATACTCCCCTATGCTCCGTCAGGTGTGCCGTGTATCCTGATACCCGTAGGTCACCCCCTTTTTCTTGCAAGGGCTAATCTTTCTCGGAGAGGCGACATCGTGTCTAAGTATGATCGAAGGAGTCGGAAGCGTCGAACTTCGACGGGCCTGTTGTTGTTGGCGGGGGTACTGGGGTCCGCGTGGTGGGTATACCAGATCGAAGAATCTCCGGCCGAACCAGACACGACGTCGAAGCCGGACCCGCAAACGGCCGCCGCCGTGCAGCCGGTGGTGGAATCGAAGACGGTCTCTCCACCTCCTCCTTCGATTCCGAGCGAGGCAACACCTGGCGAGAAGATTGTGGAGGAGCAGCCCGTGCCTTCGCGTGCCGCGGACCCCCTAGCATCCGGGCGTGAGGCTCTTCAACGAGGTGATGTGTTGGCGGCGAGGTCAATCCTTAGCGCTGCGCTTCAACAGGGCGTTAGCGAGAGCGATGAGGAATTTGTGCGAAGGGAACTCGCCCGAGTGGGCAGTGAGACCATCCTTTCCGCTCGTATCGTCAACGGCGATCCAGTGGTCGATCGATATGTGATTCAGGCGGGAGACGTGCTGGCGAAAATCGCGGCGACCCACAAGGTTACGCCTGACCTTATCGCATCAATGAACGGTATTGTCGACAAGAACATGATCCGCGAGGGGCAGACCATCAAGATCGTCAAAGGGCCGTTCCGCGCTGTGGTGTCGAAACGGAACTACACGCTGGACGTTTATCTGGGCGATGCTTTCGTCAGGGATTTCAAGGTCGGCCTGGGCGCGGATGACAGCACGCCGACGGGGGAATGGCGGGTGTCTACAAAGCTGGTGAATCCGACGTACTACCCGCCGCGCGGAGGGGACATTGTCTCCGCGGACGATCCGAAGAATCCTCTGGGGGAGCGATGGATCGGGTTGGTGGGGGTCTCCGGGGCGGCGGTCGATCAGCAGCGTTATGGGATACACGGCACGAACGAGCCGGACAGCATCGGAAAAAGCGTGTCGATGGGTTGCATCCGATTGCACAACGAGGACGTGGAGGCCTTGTTTACCTACCTGGTCGAAACGCACTCCATCATCACTGTTCTCGATTAGCGAATCGCCGAATGCTATTCGGGCGACCCCAGGGCGTTATGGGCTCTTTCCCTTCGCCCCCGCGTCTCCCCCGGTGCTTAAGGGTGATTCCAAGGGCTTGGCGTCCCGGATGTAGGTATCGAGCCACTGCGTCGTTTCCCACGCCAAATGAAGCAGCGATTCTCGAGCCTGGTACCCGTGACTTTCATGGGGCAATAGGACCAGCCGAGCCCTCGCGCCCTGGCCTTTCAACGCGTGATAAAATCGCTCGCTCTGGATCGTGAAGGTTCCGGCGTTGTTGTCGGCGGCGCCGTGGACCAGAAGGATCGGTTCGTTGACCTTATCCGCGTGAGTGAAGGGCGACATGGTGATGTAGGTATCGGGGGACTGCCAGAAAGTCCGCTCTTCGGACTGGAAGCCAAACGGGGTAAGGGTTCGATTGTAAGCGCCGCTCCGGGCGATTCCGGCCCGGAAGAGATCGCAGTGGGCCAATAGATTGGCGGTCATGAACGCTCCATACGAATGGCCGCCGACTGCAATTCGATTCCGATCGGCCACGCCTCGTTTGACCACCTCATCAATGGCGGCCTGAGCACCGGCGACGAGTTGCTTGACGTAGGTGTCATTGGGCTCCGCCTCGCCTTCGCCGACGATCGGCAGACTGGGGTCATCGAGAACCGCGTATCCGTGTAGGAGCCACAGAAGCGGTGAGCTCGCGCTGGTGTATACGAAACGGTAGGGAGAGTCCGTCACTTGCCCGGCGGCATCGGCGCTCTTGAATTCCTGCGGATAGGCCCACATCAACATCGGGAACGGACCGTCCGAAGCGTTCTTGCCGGGCGGCAGATACAGGGTTCCGGTTAGCTTGACGCCGTCGGCACGCTCATAACGGATTTGCTCTTTGTAGACGTCTTTCATTTGCGGCGCGGGGTGCGGGAACGCCGTGATCGCGGTAAGGTCCGCCGCGCCGTTCAGCGTGCGGATGAAATAGTTCGGCGGCTCGGACACGGACTCCCGGCGCGTGAGCAGGACGAGCTTTTCGGCTTTAAAAAGTTCCACGGGGCTTTCATAATACGGTGCTTCCGACCGCCAGAGGCGTTTCGATTCACGAGTTGTAAGGTCTAAGCGGTCGAGGAACGGACGGTCACCCTCGGGTGACGCTCCCTCGCCGACAAGAAGCAACGATCGCCCGGTGTCGTCGGTTAATAGTACGGAGGTGCCTTGTGGGGTATCCCGAAACATGGGTCTGCCCGGATCGGCGTAACGATCCTCAAAGGATCGATCGAAGAGCAGGGTCGGCGCCGCGCTCGGGCGCGAGGGATCGACGATCCACGTGCGTCTCTTGCGATCTTTCCAACGCCATTCCGTGAGGAGCGCCAGTCGATCGTGGCCCCACATCAGGCCGTCGGCGCGAAGTTCCGTGGTCCAACCCGCATCGGCTTCCCCCTCAAAGGGCGCCGCAAGGCCGAAGATTCGGTCACGGATTTCAGCGGGGCGGGCCGGGTCGCCGCCGTCCTGGGCCTCAAACCACGCCAAAGTCGCGGGCGAGTCGTCACGCCATTGCACGCCGCGCGGACCTGTCCGTACGGCATCCATGGCGATGGGGATTTCCTCGGCAAGCGGAAGGTCAGCCACTTGCCGCACCAGCTTCCCGGCACGGTCGAAGACCTCAATACGCCTTGGAAAGCGCGACATCGGCACCAGGTAAGAGTAGGGCCGGTGCACTGTTTCAATCAGTACGAACCGTCCGTCCGGGGACGGTTCAGCGCGAGTAACTATGCCAGGTTCTGCGAGCAGACGGATTTCGCCTGTCAAGGTTACGGCCGCTGCCTGCGAGGTGGTGTAATAGTCAAACATTGCCTCGTCATGAGCGTTCTGGAGCAAATCCTGATAAGTCCGTGACGGCGCTTTCCGACCCGTCGCTTCCTGAACGGTCGGGCCGACCGGCACGGTGGGACTCTCCGGCGGCACGCTGCGCTCGACAAGAAAACGGGCGATCAACGTCTCGTTATCAGAGACCCACCGAAATGGCGACCCAGACGCCCCGTTCAGCAATCGCGGCGTGATTCGCTTCGCGGTCTTCTTGTCCACATCAAAGATCCAAAGCTCAATACCGGTTTCGGTGGTCGAAGTGAAAGCGACTTTCTTCCCATCGGGCGACCAGCGGAGGTTGCCGATTCTCGCCTTCGGCGGCAACCCCTCCACGGCGTGTTCTTGCCGGTCGCTAATCCGAAGGAGCTTCAAATTCGTGAAGTAGGACTCGCGGCTCGGCCCATTCGTTCGGGGGTTGATTCGCAATCCCGCCAAACGCAACTCAGGCTGGGCAAGTTCCGCGATCGGAGGGAGCGGCCGGCGATCGGCGATGATCAGCCAATCCTTGGTCGGTGACAGGCTGACCGTCGGCGTAGGCCGCGCGTCGATCACGTCGGCGATGGCCTTTGGCGGCTGTTTGTACTCCAGGACCGTGTCCGCGCGAAGGAAGCCACCCGCGCCAATCATCGCCGCGCAAGCGACAGTCCACAGTGCGATCCGAGGAGAATATGGCCTGATTAAGCTACGCATTGCTGTTTCCATTTCGCTTCTCCGCAGGAGTGTTCGTGATTGCCAAGGATTCTCGAACCATCTATGGCCTCGGGCGAGGATTCAGAATAATAAGGCGAGGGTTCGGCGTCAACGCGGGGGTAGATTTGTAAACCGACTTTCCCTGTTTTTACAACGATCGACAACCGTCAACAGTATCGTTGCTACGCGGTTCCGGGTGAGGTAGGCTGACGCCGTGGCCTGGATTCACACGATCAACGAGAAAGACGCGACCGGACAGCTCGCCGAAATCTATGACGCCGCCCGGAAACGGGCGGGACGGGTTTTCAACATTCTCAAGGTTCAAAGTCAATACCCGCGGGCGCTACAGGCGATGCTCGATCTTTATTCCGCCGCCGTGCGCGCCGAATCGCCGCTGACCCGCGCCCAACGGGAGATGCTCGCGGTGGTCGTCTCGCGTGCCAATAACTGTCACTACTGAATCGAGGCCCATTCGTATGACCTCCGGGTCGAGGTCAAGGATCAAGGTTTCGTCGATGCGGTGAAAAAGGATTACACTTCTGCCCCGCTCAACGGGGTCGATCGCGCCCTGTGTGACCACGCCATCAAGCTGACGCGAACACCCTGGTTGGTGAGCCAGGCCGACATCGACCGGCTTCGGGCTCAGGGGCTGACCGACCGGGCGGTCAATGACGCGACGCAGGTCATCGCTTTCTTCAATTACATCAACCGCATCGCCGACGGGTTGGGCGTGGACTTGGAAGAGGGGATGCCGCCCGCCAAGGGGTGAGCATGATTCGGGTCGGTTTCGCGGGAATGCCACGTGAAGATCCTGATCGAGTTTCGTTCTATTGTAGCGCCGGGGATTATCCCCGGCGCATTGGCGCCACCCACGAGGGGTGGCGCTACATGAAGAGAATAACGGTTGGGAATTTGGTGCGAGAGGGGATTCTCGCACGCGCGGTGCAGGGCGAGCGATTGATTTCGGGAAGGGATTCCCGGGGGCAGTGGGTGCGAGAAGGGATTCTCGCACCAGCAGGCTTGGCGCGTTAATTGGCAGGCGCTCTCGACGGCTCTGATGGGTGCCCACACTCAGGGCAGGTGGCAGAGGTGTTCCCACGTTGGTCGTAATCACAGCGTTGGCACAAGCCAGCTTGTCGGCATTTCCTGTGTCTTCGCACTTTGATTAACCATGTGCCCATCGCCCAAGTGGGATATGCGGCAGCGGTCACAATAAGCAACCAAAGCGGCAGGCAAACGTATACATGAACGACTCTTCGAATGTGGGTCGGTACCCAGAAGATATCCGATGTTTGCTGGGCTATCACCCACCCGTCCAGTGGATTGTTCAGGTCAAGCGGTACGCTGGAATTATCTCCCATGTCCCGAAAGGCTTCCCAGCGCTTATGCTGAGATTCGCTTGAGGTACCGAAGTAGAAGCGGCGGGAAACCGCAATGTACGGCCAACCGCTTCGCCAAATCTCGGGTTCCAAACCGGAGATCTCTACACCTTCCGGCGGCAATGGCCACGCGCTTCGGTCGTTCGGCGGAATCCAAACGCGCCACGGGGTATGCCGCGTCAACGTCGCCCCAGCCCATCCCCGAAAGGTGGAGAGCAAGACATACCAACTTGGTCCCTCGGGGGTGAGGTCCATGTCGCCCGGGCCAAGTTTGCAATGAGAACCTCGCGGGTAACTTGCCACCTGCAGCGCACCGATGCCAAGCACAGTCAGTAAACAGAAAACCGCGATCGTGTAGGAAACCAGCCTTAATAGCTTGCGGCACATGTTTCGGCACTCCGGGCAGTGAGCCGCTGTATTTTACGCACATTACTGGCTTAAGTTGCTTAGATTGCGATTCCGGACGTCGCGGACAGGTCGGGCGGGATTGGCGCAGGGGTGGTGGAAACACACAAATTGCCAAGCGATACCCGGTCTAGACCGCTACGACGCTCGGTAACGGGTCTCCCAATGGCGGACCTCCGGCGCTCGAACCAAGCCGTGATCGGGGCTTGCGGCGGCATGTTCGAGGAGGTGGAGGATCGACTCGGCGGCGGAGGGTTCGCCGATGGCCGTGGCGATTTCTTCGGCCGTAAAGCCCGCGTTGCGGTGTGCGCGAAGGTAGACCAGGACCTTGCGTTGCAGGTCAATCATGCGCTCGGCGGCCTTTTTTCCGGCCTCCACGCCGGGCTGGTCGTAGGCGTTCACGTCGATCAGTTCCGCGTAAATCCCGACGGCCCGCTCGAACAACGAGATCAGTACGCCGACGGTGCGGGCGTTAAGTTCATCCAGGCTGATGGTGATCGACTGCCGGCCTTGTTCGTCTAGCGCCGCGCGGGTGCCGTAGAGGAAGCCGTGCAGGTAGTCGCCGGCGGTGACATCCTCCTCGACCATCATGGACTTTTCACGGCGGTCCTTTAGCACCTCGATGAACATGACGAAGAAATCGTCCGCCCCGTCGCGGAGCTGCTGCACAAAGGAATGCTGGTCGGTGCTGCCCTTGTTGCCGTAGACGGTCAAGCCCTCATGGACGATCTTGCCCTTGCGGTTTTTTTCCTTCCCCAGCGACTCCATGACGAGTTGTTGAAGGTATCGACTGAAATGGATGAGACGATCACGGTAGGGGAGGACCACCATGTTGTGTTTGCGTTGCTGTTCGATGGCGCAACGCCAGGTCAACGCCAACAGGGCGGCCGGGTTCTCGGCAATCGTGCGGCTTCGAGTCACCACGTCGCAGTCGCGGGCGCCGGATAGCAACGCATCGATATCCACCCCTTGAAGGGCTGCGGGGAGAAGACCGACCGCCGATAGCACGGACGTTCGCCCGCCGACCCAGTCCCACATCGGAAATGTGGCCAGCCAATGCTCCCTAACTGCCCCCTGGTGCAAGGAGCTGCCCTCGCGCGTAATGGCCACCACGTGCTTGGCAAAGTTCAGGCCCGCGCGACGGTACGCAGCGGCGACCTCCAGCATGGCGTTGCGCGTTTCCCTGGTGTCGCCGGATTTGGAAATCACTATGGTCAGCGTCTGACCGAGCGATTCGTCCAATTCCTCCAGGGTTCGATCGATACCGTCGGGGTCGGTGTTGTCGATAAAGCGCACCACCATGGGGTCATCGCCGCCGCCCAGCGCATCGCAGACGAACTGCGCCCCCAGTGTCGAACCGCCGATCCCGATGACCAGAACGACATAGAAGCCGTCGCCTCGTTCGGGAACGATTTTTTGCTCGTGTACGTCTCTTGCGAAGCTCTTTACCGATTTGACGGTTCGTTCGATGGAATTGCGGATGTCGGAAGAGGGTGCAAGCTCGGGAGCGCGAAGCCAATAATGTCCCACCATGCGATGCTCATCGACGTTCGCTTCCGCACCCTTTTCCAGCGCTGTCATCGCCGCGAATGCCCCGGACATTCGCGGGCCGATGTTGTTGAGATAGTCGTCGGGGAAGAGCATCCTGCTGATGTCGATCCGTAGGCCGATCTTCGGGCAAACGCAGAGATACTTCCGGTAGCGATTCCAGAGCTCAAGCTCATTCATCGAGCTTCTCCAACGGCTCTGAATCCGGGGCAAGGGCCTGCACCGCGGCGTAGATTTTGTTGGTAGCGGCTCGGACGGAATCACGGTTTCGGTCCCCGGCCTGAAACTCGCTCAAGTCCACGGGCAGTCCGAACCGCACTCGGGCACGATGCCGAATCAGCAAACCCCATACGACGTTCTTATGGTAGGTGACGCCGCTGATGTAGGCGGGGATCACCGGCGCTCCCGTTCGCAGGGCCAACATCGCCACCCCATCCTTGGGGCGGTGGACTTCGCCGGGGCCCACGATGCCGCCTTCGATGAAGATGCCCACGGCCTTTCCGTTTCGCAAGTGACGAATGGCCTGTTTGGTCGCCTCGGAGTCGCGGCTATTTCGCTTCACGGGGATACATTCTACCAGTCGCAGGAAGAACCTCACGATTGGCCAATGGGCATACTCCGCGGCCACCAGGAAAGAGATCGGTCGGTAGGATGCCGCGGCGCTCAAGAAAAGCGGATCGGCGGAGCAGGTATGATTGGCCGTCACCAGCACGGGACCGGTCCGCGGGACCGTCGAACGTCCTATCCGCTGAAACCGCCACCAGAATTTGGAAAGGAACTCATTGAGGTTTTCCGCGAAGGTTAGCGATTTCCCGTGCGTTCCCCGTCGTAGCCTGACGGAGAGCGTGACGAGTCCGGCGATGAACATCATCGCCGCGACACCCGCCAGAATGAAACCAACCCAGCGATCTATGTTCACCCATTTGGGGATTCCCAGGAGGCCGGTGGCGAGCAGGAGGGAGGCGGTGGTACACAAGTCCCGGATTCCAAATACTCGGCCTCGAAAACGATTGGGAACGATCCGCTGGAGGAGCGAATCGAGGCTGGCCATGACCGAGACGGCGAATATACCGGCGAAGACGACGCCGACCGCGCCGACCTTACTAAGAGTGGCCGGACTGAAGGGCAGGAATGTCGACAATGCGAAAACGGCGATCGCGGCGGAGATTCCAAACAGTCCCCAGGTAATGGCAATCGCGCCGCGCAAGGCGTCTCCGAGGAGGGTCATCGTGACGGCGCCGATTACGAAGCCCAAACCGAGGAAAGCACGGTAGTTGCTTATCGCGCTATAGGTGCCGCCGTACACCAGCTTTACGACGGCCGGGATGACGCTGTTTACCAGTGCACCGCAAAACCAGACGATCCCCGCGACGACCAAGAGCTCCAATACAAAGCGGTGGCTGCGTGCATATCGGAATCCGCCGAGGAGCTCATCGCGCACGGACGATCGTTTCACCCCCGCAGGCTCTTCTATTTCACGGCGCGGCGGCCGCATCACCAAGAGCAACACGGCGCTGACGACGAACGTACCTGCGTCCAATCGAAAGGCGATAACCGGATCGTAGTGGTCGGCGAGCACGCCGCCGAGCTTGGCCGCGGCCATGGTGGCGATGATGCCCAATCCACTGAGCATGGCATTCGCCCGGACCAACTGGTCGGACCTGATCAAGGTCGGCAGTAGGGCCGATCTCGCCGGTGAGAAAACCGCCGCAAAGAATCCGACCACCAGAAGAGGTGCGAGCCAACCCCATGATCCCCAGGGCGAAGTCCAGGCGATCATGGCGGCCATCATCATCATCGCGGCCCCGCGAACCAGGTCGGCCGTGACCATCAACCCGCGCCGGGAGAGCCTGTCGGCCAGTGCGCCTGTCGCCGGCGCCAAAAGGAAGGGCACGAAGAATACGAACGTCATCCGCGCGGTAAGGGGAGTCACGTCCACGTTGGCGTTGAGGGCGTCCTGGGTCTTGAGGAGGGCCATTTCCGACAGGTGGTCTCCCAGGGCGCTGATTCCGTAGGCCGACCAAAGCAAGACATAGTTTCGGTTGCGCAACAAGCCGGTGGGGAGGTGGGGAGCTGTACGGTCGGCGGTAGTCATCGAAAACCTTGGGTTCCTGCGTCTACTAGGTGAGTGGTAGAGTGGTGATTGGTGGAGAGGCGGCCTCCGGAATACCTACCTCGCTCATCACCCCAAACCCGCACCAGCTTCATCGTACACGGAGATAAAGAAGGCAAGTAGTCTCCGTCTACTTGCCTGGATCGTAGGCACATGCTAACCTTCGCGGCTCGTTTCAACGCCGTCGGCCCGCGGCCCGTGGAGGCCGGAAGTCGGGGTCGGTGACGAGGATACAGTTGTATTGGAAAGGACCGGAAATGACCCGTTTGTTGTCGTTGAGCACGTTACTGTTGGCTGGGATGACCACCTACGCTATCGCGGCGCAGAATCCCGCCGAGTCCAAGCCCGCGGGCGCCGATGGACTTCATCCCAAAGTCAAGATGGAGACGAGCCTCGGCGACATCGTCCTGGAGCTGGACGGCGAGAAGGCCCCCATATCCACCCTCAATTTCATTCGGTACGCGGAAGACAAGTTCTATGACGGCACGGTCTTTCACCGGGTGATGAGCACGTTCATGATTCAGGGCGGAGGGTATACGCCCGAGATGGATGAGAAAAAGGAGGGGCTACGTCCCACCATCAAGAACGAATGGCAAAACGGGTTGAAGAACAACCGGGGCACGATCTCCATGGCTCGCCGCAATCAGCCTGACACGGCGGCAGCCCAGTTCTTCATCAATGTCGTGGACAACGCTCGACTCGACCAGCCGCAACCGGACGGGGCCGCCTACGCGGTATTCGGAAAAGTTGTGGAGGGAATGGATACGGTGGACAAGATCAAGGGCACGGCGGTGAAGGCTCATCCCAAGTATCCCGGTGGAGAGGTGGTTCCCGTCGAGACAGTGGTCATCAAGTCGGTCAAGGTGATGGGGTCGTTTGACAAGGCCAAGATAGAAGCGAGCGTCGCGGCGAGCGAAAGCGCAGCCAAAGAGGCGGAAGCCAAAGCCAGGAAGGAATTGGAAGTGAAGCTGGTCGATGTCATCAAGCAGGCCGAGGAAGAGAGCAAGTCCAAGATCACCAAGACCGACACCGGACTGATGTATGTTGACTTCACGGTGGGCGAAGGTGAGATGCCGAAATCGACGGACAAAGTCGAGGTCCACTACACCGGCTGGCTGGTTGAGAAGTCGAAAGACGATCCTTTTGATAGTTCGGTGAAGCGCGGCACGCCTGCCGTTTTCGGTGTAACCCAAGTGATCAAGGGCTGGACGGAGGGCCTTCAAACAATGAAAGTCGGCGGGAAACGAAGGATGATCATCCCTGCCGACCTCGCCTATGGCAAAGCCGGCAGGCCGGGAATTCCGCCGGACTCGACGCTTATATTCGATGTCGAATTACTAAGCATCAAGTAATCGGTTGTTGCGGACATGAAACTATCCCCTTTCATTGTCGTGCTGGCGTTGGCGGTTTGCGGCTGCGAGGGCCGCAAGCCGGTCGAGCCGGTGGAATCGGTACCGAGCGGTCCGGCGACGCTTCGGCCCTCGGTGAAGATTTCGACGACGCTTGGGGACTTCGTGGTCTCTCTCGATGCGGAGAACGCTCCGGGGACGGTCACGAATTTCATGAATTACGTTGACGACAAGTTTTACGACGGCACGGTGTTTCATCGGGTGGTTGCGAAGTCCGTCATCCAGGGCGGCGGGTACACCCCGGACATGGTGGAAAAAAAGGCCGGCCAGCGTCCGGCAATCGCCGACGAGTCGTACAACGGACTGCGCAACGACCGCTGGACCATTGCGATGTACCGTGTGCCGGGAAACCTCACTTCCGCCCAGACGCAGTTCTTCATTAATGTCGTCGATCACCCGAACCTCGACCGGATTCGAGACGGATCGGGGTATACCGTATTCGGGCGGGTGGTCGAGGGGATCGAAACAGTCGAGCGCATCCGCGATGTGCGGGTGGGGACGCATCCGAACTACGCGGCGGGGAAGAACCCGGTCGTTCCGGTGGAGCCGGTGGTCATTCGATCCATCCGCGCGCTGAATCCCTTCGACCGAAAGGCGGCCGTCGCGCTTGAAGAGTCGATGAAGCAGTTCCGCAACGACCGCGTCGGCCTGGTCGTGAAACGGCTGGAGAGTGAGTCCGGCGCCAAGGCGGTAACGACGGAATCCGGTTTGCGATACGTTGATTTTCGCGAGGGAAAGGGCGCGTTTCCGCTGGTTCATGAGGCCGTGGAAATGAACTACGTGGGCACGTTGCCCGACGGACGGGAGTTCGACAGTTCCCAAGAGCAGGCCGAGGGTCCGGTGACTCTTAATCTGGAAACGGCGATCAAGGGGTTGCGCGAGGGGTTGCAGACCATGCGCGAGGGCGGCAAGCGGACGATTATCGTTCCGCCGGATTTGGGCTACGGCGCCGGCGGCATTCCCGGAAAGATCCCGCCGAACTCGACGCTGTTCTTCGACATCGAGCTGTTGTCCGTCAAGCCGGCGATTCCGAAGCAGGAAATCAAATCGCTCAACGACTGACCGTGATCCGTCGCGCCGTGGACATCAGTAAGGCCGAACACGGAATGTTGAGTCGTGAACAAGCCGGCCCTTCTCCTTCAGCGGTCAAGGTTCAGTCCTCGACGTTCGTACGTCTGGCCCGTGAGTTCACCTTTGAGGCCGCACATCGACTGCCCAACGCGCCGCCGGGTCACAAGTGCGCCCGGCTGCACGGCCACAGCTTTCGAGTCGAATTGGTTTGCGAAGGGGAGATCGACCCCCATTCCGGCTGGCTGCTGGATTTCGCGGAGATCAAACGGGCCTTCACCCCGCTGTATGAACGGCTCGACCACCGCTACCTTAACGAGATCGAGGGACTGGAAAACCCCACGGCCGAGCACCTGGCCCGCTGGATTTGGACGCGGCTCAAGCCCGAATTGCCGTTGCTTAGCCAGGTGACCATTGCGGAGACGTGCGCCGCGCGGTGCGAATATCGGGGGTGAAGCACCACTGAATGGCACCTGATCGAGGGGAGCATCGGGATGGTAGTCCTACTTCCCAGCCTTCTGGTTTTCCTCATATTTTACTTGCATTTTCTGGGGAATTGGGGTATGCTTTGGTCGAATATCGTAGGCCGTCGATGAGGGGAGGGCGAGTCGAATCGTTTCTCGTCATGAATCGGATAATCCGAAGCGGCCTTCGCAAGAGACTCCCGTCGTGATCCAAGGAAAACATAGTGCCTTTGTCGCGCCAGCGTACCTACGCCCCGCTATTCTTTTCGCGGTTTTCTTACTCGTTTTTTCCGGTCTCGCCTTCGCGGCGGAGCAACCTTCGCGCAAGGCCAGTCCTCGACGGTCATTGCGCGGTCCTACATACGAGCGCGGTCCACGTCCCCGAACCACGAAGGACAAGCCACCGGTTCCGGTTGAGGCGCCGCCCCTGCGCATGCGGGTGGTGACGCCAGAGGGCGTCCTGGTGATCTTTGACGCAGCCTCGCCGCGGGAAGGCGACGACGATTGTTCAGGGTACTTGGCCTATTGGTTATTCAAAGGGGACATGACCCGCTTCGTCTTCCCGGGCGTACTTCATGAGCCTGCGGACCTGGCCACGCCCCTTCTGGCCCTTGAACGTGATCTAGGGGTCGATCTGGAGGCTCTGGCCGATGCCGACGAACGGGTCGGTCAGGCACTAAGCCAACCAGCGATAGCTGCCATAGATGACCCGGTCTGGGAACCGGCGACGGTCCACCGCACCGTGGAGATCATGGGTTTCGATCCTGAGGATGACCCTGATCTGGATGAGCCTGGGGAAGACCGCACCGCCCAAATGTGCGATCCGTACGACTGCTTCATTGCCGGTGTCGTCCCTCCTGACAACTGTGGTTCACCAAGCGGTCTGGCGCGCGAGGCCCAGGCTGTGGCTAACGGATGTTGCGGCGGGGGCGGCAGTGGAAACGGTGGCGGAGGAGGAGGTTCGGACCCATGTCCGTGCTGCGGAAGTTCGGACCCCTGCTGCGGCAGTTCAGACCCTTGCTGCGACAGTTCCAACCCCTGTTGCGGAAGTTCAGATCCCTGCTGCGGGTCGCCCGATCCCTGTTGCGGTGATTTGGATTGCGACGGTGAACCTGATTCCGAGGACGATGATTTGGATGGGGACAAAGTGCCAAATGATGAGGACGAGGATGTCGATGGCGACGGACTACTCGATCAAAACGACCCGGACGCCGACGGAGATGGTACCCCAAACGGCGAAGACGACGATATGGACGGGGACGGGATTCCCAACACCGACGATGACGACGATGACGGGGACGATACGCCCGATCCCGAAGACCCTTGTCCCTCCGGTTGCTGCGGGGGTTGCTGCGGAAGCACGAACCCATGTTGCGGGAGTCCGGACCCATGCTGCGGGGTAACCTGCGGCGACTATGACCCCTGCACAGACGACAGTTGTGAGAACGGAAGCTGTGTCTATACACCAATGATTTGCAATGACCAGAGCGCATGCACGATTGATGAGTGTATCGTTGGCTTGTGTGTTTACGTGCCGATAGACTGCAATGATTGGGACTCTTGTACGGATGATTCGTGTTCCGATGGTGCTTGTGCTCACGTTCCCAAGGATTGTGACGACGACAATTCATGTACCGCGGATACCTGCGTTGCGATAAGCGGCGAGTGCTCCAACGAGTGCATGGAGGATTGCGCCACTTGTGGGACTAGTGGCCGGTGTGTGGATTGTGCCTGCGAGAGTTCGTGCTGCGAACCAAGCACGGCGACTCAGACGGTCAGCTACACGTTCCCCGATTGGAGTATGTTCAAGTCGTTCCTTGAATCGAAAGCCGAGCTTGCGCCGATGATCCAGGAAATGACGCTTACATTGGAGGGCGAGGTCAGCGCGGAAATGGGGGAAACTTGTTGCACGGACGCCCAACCGCGCCCTGCGTCGCCGGTGTCGTATTACGACCTCAATGGGACCGTTACTCTCGGTATCGACGTTACGCTCAACGTACCAGGATGGTCGTGGGGTGTGAACTACTCGCGTTCCGGGTATGGGGCAATCAGCGGGAAGATTACGTTGGGACCAACGCTTACGCTGAATCCCAGCGCGAGCGCGACTGCCTCGGGACGAACGGTGCTCGACTGGGATTGTCCCGAAGAATGCGTCACCCTTAGCGCGAGCGCTGGTCTTGCTATTGATGGTACATTTGGAGGTCAAGGAAACTTGACGGTAACTGCCGAACCAAATTGGATATGGGATGGCTGGAACGGCGGAGTCGAGGCTGAGGCGACGGCGGGAGTTGGTACATCGGCGACTGTGACCGGGTACTATAAGCTTTCGGAGTGCGCACCGGGACCGACAGGTTGGCTGGGCGGGCAGGTATGTTTCGGAGCGCTGCAAGGCACGATTACCCTGAGTTTTGATATCTTTGGTCTTGGATATGAATACTCGGAAGAAGCCCAATTCACGGAGGAGGGATGTTGGTAAAGGAATGCAGGGTCTTGCGGGCGTATTCATCCGAGAGGAGAGTCCACAATGTGTAGAGTAGGGATTAGAATTGAAGCAACATTAGCGATCGCCATTGCCGCACTTAGCGTTTGCAACTCCTATGCCGAAGAGCCAAAGGTGAACCTCCCCTGCGAAATGCGCCGCGAATGCAGACAGTTGGCAACGGACAATGGGGCAACTGCGGTAGCTGTAGAAATGTATGTTGGTCGCTACGAGTCGAATGCGAATTCAACCATTGCTCGGCGTGATTGCAAAGAATTGGACATATCTCATCGATATCGGATTCCGGAATGCGTTACCATCGAAGAGTTCGATGCACGTCGTGCGGGTGATCTCGATGCTAGGGCTGCTTTGTCAGAAGAGGGGTTTAATCGCGAGAAGACTCGGACGCGGGTCAAGGTGACGGCAGAAGAACTTCGCCAAATGCTGTCTCGTTTTTCTGAGATTCGTTTTGCTTTCAAGGCGTCGTGGGATCATTATCTCTCGATCACCTATGTTATGTACGGCGAGATGGAAGAATTTGCGTGGACTGTTGAATTGAAATGGATTGGAGAACGATATTGGTTGACCGAAGAGATTACGCTTAATCATATTATCCATCCGCTCCTCAGCGCCTATCTGACGGGCAATGGAGCACCCTTCTGCGGTGACGATCCATTTACGCACACTATCCGCGTTTCCTTGGATCAAGCCACTCCTCCGGAGAAACGGAAGATACTCTTGGAGCCGGCACTTGGAGGATTGCCTGAAGACTCGCGAAGCGTCGTCTTGCTCTTGAACATCAATGAGAGAGTCGTGCCGGATGGCGTGGCCGTTGAGGGTCTAGCGGGAGGCGATCGTGTCGAGCGAGCCTTAGCCACCGCGATATCGACTTACAGCTCACAAGACGCGACGGCCCAGGAGTTGCTCCAGGTCTGGCATCCGGAGAACCGAAAGAAGGTTGAGGAAGACTTTCGCAGGTTGCAAAACACGAAATACCGGCTCGTCGATTCATTTATGCTCGGGCGGAATGCATCGCAATTCCGTATGACGGCAAAGATCACCACCGATGACGGGACTATAGTTTACGGTCGCGTACCCGACGGCATGGGCGAGCCAAAACTGAAGGCAGTGGCTCTTCGTCCGACAGCGGGGCAATACCGACTCGCCCATGACCTGCCGAATGCGGCCCTCAATCAGATCCTGACCGACCCGGCGATCGTGTCCTATTTCGCATCCTTGCAATCCACGAGTCGCTAGAGTGATCCCCCCCGCCCATGCGTTGAACATATTTCCCGCCGCCCGGAATCATCCGGGAACAAATGTGAATTGTCGGAATACGTCAACCGGCTATTCGGACACTTTCCAAACTTTATAATGGCATTCGGATTGAGCCGATGCGGCTCAGGATCGATCAAAGCGGGTATGAGGATCAATGTATGAATGGCCCAAAGTATCTTGGGAGGCTTCTGCTTGCGCTTATTTGTGTGCAGTTGACGGGAGTCGGTGGGTGCGTACCGGGCGCCCTCTGCGTGCCGGGCACGGGCTCCGAATGTTCGGAAGGCTCTTTTTGCAAGATCCCTGACGGCGAATGCGACAATCCGCTCGCGGTCGGGATCTGCACGCCCGTTCCCGAAGCGTGCACATTGGAATACAACCCCGTGTGCGGCTGCGACGGCCAAACGTACGGGAATCCGTGTGCGGCCAACGCGGCCGGGGTCAGCGTAAGCCATCCCGGCGAGTGCGGACAGATTTGCGGCGGCATCCAGGGTCTGGCGTGCGACGACGGTGAATACTGTCGTTACGAGCCGGACGCCCTCTGCGGCGCGGCCGATCAGACCGGCGTCTGCGAAGTCATGCCGGAGGTCTGCACCGAGGAATTCGCTCCCGTTTGCGGTTGCGACGATCAGACGTACGACAATGCCTGCTTCGCCGCGAGGGCCGGTGTAAGCGTTGTACATGATGGCGCTTGCGACGATGAGATCGAAGTTCGGATTTGCGGCGGTATCCAGGGTCTGGCGTGCGACGAAGGTGAATATTGCCGTTATGAGCCGGACGCCCTCTGCGGCGCGGCCGACCAGACCGGCGTCTGTGAAGTCATGCCGGAGGTCTGCACCGAGGAGTTCGCCCCCGTATGCGGCTGCGACGATCAAACCTACCCAAATGCCTGCTTTGCAGCGATGGCCGGGGTCAGCGTTCAAGACGAAAACGAGTGTCCTTAGCGCAAAATCGGAAATCGTGTAGCACACTGGCAGACCCTGAAACGGGCTTCCTGGCCGTAAGTCCGCGCGGGCTGAAGCCCGCGGCTCGCTATACGAAAACCGAGTTTGCTTTCTTGTGGACGAGCTGTTCCACCCCCTACTGCTACCTCCCCAGCGTTTTGGCACGTTGTTCGAGGGCGCGACGCTGGTCGCTGCCGAGGGGGAGGGCCCGGATCGCCTCCTGGTAGGCGGCCAGGGCGGACTTCAAGTCGCCGCGCTGGGCCAGTAGTTCCGCGCGGCAGATGAGCACATGCGGCGCGCCCGGCGTGAGCCAGGAGGCGTGCGTCATCAGCTCCCATGCCTGTTCGAGGTCATCGCCCTGTCGGCGTTCCAACAGCAGCATGGCCAGCTCGACCAGCCGTTGCGCATCATCCGGTTGCAGTTCGATCGCTCGACGATAAAGCAGGATCGCGCCGTCCCGATCATTGAGGTAGACCAGCGTCACCGCGTACTCGCTTTGCCAGAATGCGTTGGTCGAGAAACGCGGCTCCCCGGCCCGAAAGCGGTCGAGCGCCTCGGGGAGACGTCCCAAATCACGCAATTTGCGGATGACCTCGATTTCAGCCTGCGCATCGTCCGGGTGATCGTCGGCGGCCTGCATGAGACTTGAAAGTTGATCGCCCTCGTGCCGCGACAATTCGCGGCTTGCGTGTGCCAAAGCCTCGGTGGTCGCTGGGTGTCCCGGCACCTGCATGTCGGCGATTTGCAGATGGCGAACGGCTTCCAGCCAATTGCCCGCCCGGAAATGGGCCTGACCGAGGGTGCGATGCGCATCGGTGTAGCCGAGGTCCATGTGGATGGCCTGCTTGAGCAGTGTCACGCCGTCGGAGTACGCGCCGTTGTTCACCAACCACTGCCCGTACAGGTGCAGGCAACCCACCGCGTCGGGGTGGTCGCGATAGGCCGCGGCGTACAAAGTGCCGTTGTCGCGCCACTCGGCGTTGCGAATCCAACATCGGGCGGTCATGGCGAAAACCAGAATGATGCCGACCGTGCGCCAGACGCGGATACGCAGTGCGGGTGCGGCGGCCAGTGCAATGAGCACCGCCACCCAAGCCGACGGCAGATACCAGATGCGTTCCGCGAAAAACACCTGAATCAACACGAAGGCGTTGGCCGTGGGGGCGTAACTCACCACGATCGCCGCTACCAGCAGCGCGAATATGGTGTGGGCCAGCCGCCCTCGGCTGGGGTCCACAGCGGAGGGCTGCTGTGCCACACTCCGCCACCCGACGACCGCAACGATGATTAGTCCAATGGTGATGAGAACGCCCAGCAGGACGTATCCTTCCCAAGGGCTTGTGGCCAGCCGGACGGAGTTGATTGAATAATCAATGCAAAGCACGTTGGGCCAAAGCGTTTTCGCCCAGTACATCCCCCAGAGTTGCAGGACACCCAGGATTTGTTGCCAGGGCGGTGCATCCACCAGCACGTTGACTGTCTTTGTCGGTGCCGGTCGCTGGTACAATTGGCCATCGAGGGCGAGGTATCGCAGCCCGAAATACAATGCTGTCGGCACGAGTAGATACAGCAGCCGTCGTAGCGTTCTCCCGCTCCACCAGTGGCGACCGTGGTTGGAAATCTGCCTTGATCTCGTGAGGAAGGCGTCCCATAACACAACCAGGGGTACGACGCTGACGCCGTTCTCTTTCGCGCCCATGGCCCCGAACGCGGCCAGCGCGGCCGCGACTTGCCAACCGGCAGATGACAAGCTTGAAGCGGAAACCAGCGAACGTCGATGGACAAGCAGTGCCAGCAATACGCCGAGGGTCGCCAGGATATCGGCCCGCCCGACGACGCCGGCCACGACCTCGGTATGGATGGGCAATACCGCGAAAAATAGGCCCGCCGCGAGGCTGATCGCTTCGGGCAGACCCATGCGGCGACACAACCTCACCAGCAAGGCCGCGACCAGGGCGTGCAACAGGACATTGACCAAATGTTGGGGCAGCGGGTTCGGACCGGCGACCATTCGGATCAGGCGAAAAGAGGTCAGGGTAATGGAGCGATAAAGCAAATCGCGGTTCGGCGATTGGTCGCGGATTTGCGACCAGTAGTCGGTCGTCCAGATGGAGAGCCATTGCCCCGGCTCGTTCACCTTTTCGTTGAGACGGACGATCGGGCCGTCGTCGTAGCAATAGTCATTTGGCAGGACGTTGAGGTAACAGATGATCGCGGCGGCGGCGGCCAGGACTTCACCCCGCAGCGCGGGCCAACGCGAGTTTGAGGCAAGGACGGGCGACAAACCAAACTCCCCTGCCAATCAATCGGGAAGCGATCGGCGTGGCTAGGCTAGGTCTCTGCAAAAATGATGTCAACGATGCAACCATAACGGCTTTTCGATCTTTCTCAGGCGAATTCGCAATAGAGGATCGGCTTATGCCGTTTGCGGTGGAGGTCGATAGACGTTAGAAAGCAGGCTCCATGAACTTCGAACATTATACTTGACGATTGAGGATCGGTATGCCCGAACGAACGGACGTGATGGAAAAAATCGTGGCCCTTTGCCGCCGACGGGGGTTCATCTTCGGCAGCAGCGAGATTTACGGCGGCATCGGGGGCTTTTGGGACTACGGGCCTTTGGGGTGCGAACTGAAGCGCAACATCAAGGAGGCCTGGTGGTACGACATGGTCCGCAACCCGCCGCCCGGCCCCAACGGGCGCGAGTTCCAGATGGTCGGCGTCGATTGCTCCATCATCATGAACCCCAAGGTCTGGGAAGCGAGCGGACATGTCGGCGGATTCAGGGACCCGATGGTCTCGTGCAAAGCAGAGGGATGCCGAGGTTTGTTTCGACAGGACAAATTATTTCGCCTTGTCCTCCGAAGAATCAAAGGCGACATTCCAACCGCTATTGCGCCGCTGCATGACCACCTCAATAGAGATTCGCCTGTTGGATCGCTTGTGGTTGAGGATGATTTCTTCCTGCATTTTGAGAATTACACAAAACCGTTGAGAAACGTTCTGAAAGCCAAAAGCGTTGCTTTCGAGTTAATCGAGATCGAAGGTTTTGTAGCTGGAGGACCTTCATCGCTATTGGTCGCGAGCACGGATCGTGGTGAGAAGTTCTCGGTTCGAAACGCCCCTGGACTCCCGAATCAAACGCCTACTGACCGATGCCCACGTTGCCAAGGTGAGCTTTCCGAGCCTCGTGCTTTCAATCTTATGCTGAAGACCCATATAGGTGCCCTAGAGGACTCGAGTAGTCTGGCTTATTTGCGCCCTGAAACCGCGCAAGGCATCTTCGCCAATTTCAAGAACGTCGCGGATTCCACGCGGGTGAAGATTCCCTTCGGCATTGCTCAAATGGGCAAGGCGTTTCGCAATGAAATCAACCCGCGGAATTACACCTTCCGCTCCCGCGAGTTCGAGCAGATGGAAATCGAGTTCTTCTGCAACCCCGGCGAATCTCGGATGTGGTATGAGTTCTGGCGGGACGTTCGCAAGAACTGGTACACCTCGCTGAACATCAGGAGCGAAAAACTCCGTCCTCGTGAGCAGGGCAAGGAGGAACTCGCCCACTACAGTTGCGGCACGACGGACATCGAGTATCTGTTCCCCTTCTCCGACGAGCCGCAGGAGCTGGAGGGCGTGGCCCATCGAGGCGACTACGACCTGAAGCAGCACCAGAAGCACAGCGGCAAGGACATGACTTATTTCGATGACGAGTCCAAGGAGCGCTACCTGCCGCACGTCATCGAGCCGTCGGCGGGCGTCGATCGGTTCACCCTGGCGGCCATCTGCGAGGCTTATTCCTTCGACGAATCGCGGGCCAGCCCCGAGTTTCTGAAGTTTCATCCTCGTTTGGCGCCGATCAAGGCGGCCGTGTTCCCGCTGGTGGCCAAGGATGGAATGCCGGAAATCGCCGAACCGATTTATCGTGACATTAAGAAGCACCTCCCCTGCCAGTACGACGCCAAGCAGTCCATCGGCAAGCGTTACGCCCGGATGGATGAGGCCGGTACGCCGTTCTGTTTCACCATCGACGGCCAGTCGAAAACAGACGGGACCGTCACGGTGCGCAACCGCGACGACGCTTCGCAGATTCGGATCGACAAGTCAAAGTGTCTACAGTACTTGCGCGACCAGCTCCATCTCTAATTGAAACGATCAAAGTCCATAATGCGACAGTCAGAAAGCGGACTTTAATCCAGTGATTCCGTCGCACCCTTCTTAACGGCCTGGCCTCGATGCCTGGACGGATTGGGACTTGAGGTCGTCGATACTTGGAAATCTCTTGACAGGGCGGGTGGCTGTAGATCGTCTATAGCCAAGGGCGGCGGCAGGGCCCCAGAGGGAGGCGTTCTTTGGTTCATGGACTAATGATGTGCGGATGGCTGGTCGCGATGGCAGCGGCTCAGGAAAATCCCGCACCCGGCGGCAAGGTCGTTGAACGAACATCGGCCGGCCCGGCGGTCTTTCCGGACAGCCATGCCGGGCAATGTGCCGGCGCGTTTGTCGAAGCGTTCAACTCCGGAGACAAAAACCAGATGCGGGCCTTCGAGGAGTCGCACCGCGCGAAGTCGGCGCTGGAACAGCGCCCGATGGAAGACCGCCTTCGTCAATACGAGGAAATGAAGGCGGATTGGGGGAAGATCACGTTGCGCGATGTCGTGGGCACAGCCGAGCGCGAGCTGACGGCGCTCTTGCACATGTCGAGGCCGGATGCCCTCTTCGAGTTTCGCTTTGTCTTTGAGGAACAAAAGCCCTTTGGTCTGCACCACATCGAAATCCAGGGGCCGGTGACGGTGGATATCGGCGGCGGCGCCGGAGAACCGCTGTCGAGCGAGTTTCGCAAATCGACGGTGGGCGAATTGGCAACGGTCCTTGAGAACAACTACGTTTTTCCGGAAACCGGCGCGAAGATGGCGGCCATGCTTCGGGAGAAGGCCAAGTCCGGGGCCTATGAGCAGGTTGAGTCCCCTTCAGTATTGGCTCGCCGTCTCACGGACGACCTTCGGGGTGTCTGCAACGACAAACATCTGACGGTCCGGCCGGGGGCGCTCCCCGACCTTCAGGGTGGCGGGCCGATGCGCCGCCGCGGAACGCCGGACGATGCCCGCCGCGACAACTTCGGCTTCCGCAAGGTGGAGCTTCTTCCCGGCAACATCGGATACATCCGGCTCGATGAATTCCATCCCAGCGACGAGGCCAAGCAGGTGGCGGCGGGAGCCATGGCTTTTCTGGCGAATTGCGACACGCTCATCATTGACTTGCGGCAGAACGGCGGCGGGTCGCCGGAGATGATCCGCTTTCTGTCCAGCTATCTCTTCGACAAGCCCACGCACCTCAACAGCTTCTACGATCGCTCCAATAACAAGACGGAGGAGTTCTGGACGATGGAATCGGTTCCCGGAAAGCGTCTGGGAGAGAAGCTGCCGGTTTTTGTGCTCACCAGCAAGTACACGTTTTCCGGTGCGGAGGAGTTTGCCTACAACCTGCGCAATCTGGAGCGGGCCACGATCGTCGGGGAGACCACCGGCGGGGGCGCTCATCCGGTCACGGCCATGCGGATCAATGACACGTTCAGCGTGATGGTTCCCCATGCGCGGGCCGTCAACCCGATCACCAAGACGAACTGGGAGGGTGTCGGCGTCAAACCGCATGTCGAAGTGAGCGCCTCGGAGGCGTTGGACAAGGCATGCGAGCTGGCGGGCACGCGAAAGCCCTGAACCCGATTGTGGCGTCAACGCCTAACGCCGGGGCACCACCAGCGCCTTGATGGTCTTCCCTGATTCAACAGCCGCGAGCGCTTCATTGACTTGCGACAATGTATAGCGTTCGAGTTTCAGGGTAGACCACAGCTGCGCGGCTCGCGGATTGCGTAACATCTCCACGGCCCGATGGAAGTGCGAAAAATCAGACCCCCAGCAGCCGCGAACATCCAGGTGTTTCTTGTTCAGATCGCGGTGAGGATTGAATGAAGTTTCCCCGTGGTCCGTGTATTGCCCGACAACCACCACGCGTCCGCCGTCGCGGGTGAATTTCATTGCTTCGGTAACGGCATTCGGCGCACCCGTGCACTCGATGGTCACATCCGCCCCGCGCACCGAAGTACGCTCCCGCACCCACTCCAGGCGCTGCGTCACGCTGCGTCCTTCAAAGTTCAGAATGTCGTCGGCGCCCATCGCTCGCGCTTGCTGCAGCCGATGATCAGGCGCACCGATGCACAAAACCCGGCCGGCCCCGCGGAGCACGGAGAACGCGATCGCTGAAAGGCCGACAGGGCCAGCGCCGAGGACCAGCACCGTATCGCCGAACATGATGTCCGCTCGTTCAACGGCGTGCAGCGCGGTCGGTAGGGAACATCCGCCGGCCATGTAGAGCTCGCTGGGCACGCCTTCCAACGGGATGCAGTGCGTTCCCGGCTTGAGGTAGATGTATTCCGCCCAGCCGCCCGTCAGGCCGTCTTGCAGGCCGTATGTAATCCCGTAGACCTTGCGCCGCGGGCATCGTGTTGAGGCTTTGGCAATCAGACATTGGTAACACTTGTGGCACGTTCGATGCACATCGAGAAACGTTACCCGGTCTCCTTCATGGAATGGGCGATCATCCATCCCGCGAGGAATATTCCCGCGCACCTTGTCCAGCATGCCGACCGACACGTGGCCTGGGATGATGGGGTAGGGGACGCCGCTCAGCCGTCCGTCGCGCAGGTGTACATCGGTTCCACAGACTTCACTGAGTTCGACTTTGAGAAGCGCCGAATCCAGCTCTAATTCCGGGAGGGGAATCTCCCGTAGCTCGCATGGCTGCGGACGACCATCCGATCCGGGACCGGGCATCAATACAGCGAGAGCGTTGCTCATTTATTCGGCGGCGGCTTCACCGCGAGATAGAGCTCATCGAGCTGTTTCTTCGCGACGGTGGAGGGTGCATTGGTCAACGGGCAGGTTGCCCGCTGCGTCTTGGGAAAGGCAATCACGTCGCGCAGGCTGTTGGCGTTGGCCAGCTTCATCACCCAGCGGTCGAGGCCAAAGGCGATCCCACCGTGCGGCGGCGCACCGAAGCGCAACGCATCGAGAAGAAACTCAAACTTCTCCTTCGCCTCCTCATCATTGATCCCAAGAATACGGAAGACCTGGGTCTGCACGTCCTTGCGATGGATACGGATGCTTCCGCCAGCCATTTCCGTGCCGTTGAGCACCAAATCGTAGGCCTTGTCCCGCACCTTGCCCGGATCGGACTCCAGCATGTGCAGGTCTTCATCGAGCGGGGCCGTGAAGGGATGATGCGTGCTCGCCCAGCGCTTCTCTTCTTCATCCCAGGTCAGCAATGGGAAGTCGATCACCCACAGAAGGTTCCATTTGTCCTTGGGGATGATATCGAGAATGGTCCCAAGCCGCGTGCGAACATGGTGCAGGTACTTGCAGGCATCCGCGTACGTTCCGGGCATGAAGAAAACGGTGTCGCCCACCTTCGCCCCGACCTCTTGACAGAGCTTCGCGGTGATCGGTTGAATGAACTTGGCGATACCGGTTTGCAACTCGATGCCGCTCGCGCCCTGAGCAATCTTCGTGAGCGGCAGCCCGGCCCCGCCCATCCCCTTGAGTTCTTCAGTCAGCCCATCGGTGATTTTCCGAGTCAGTTTGTCGCCGCCGGATGCGACGATGCATTTCACCACACCGCCCTTGTCGATCGCCTCACGGAAGACGTTGAAGCCCACCTCCCGCATCAGGTCGGTGACGTCCTGCAATTCCAGCCCGAAGCGCGTGTCCGGCCGGTCGATGCCGAAACGCTCCATGGCCTCGTGCTCGGTCATCTGCGGCAGCGGCAGGGGGATGTCAATATTCATCGCGTCCTTGAAGATGCGTTTCACGCAGCCCTCGACGACCTCCATCACGTCCTCGCGCTGAACGAAAGCCATCTCCATGTCGAGCTGGGTGAACTCCGGCTGACGGTCGAGACGCAAATCCTCGTCCCGGAAACAGCGGACGATCTGGGCGTAGCGGTCGAACCCCGAAATCATGAAAAGTTGTTTGAACAATTGCGGGGACTGCGGCAACGCATAGAAGGCCCCCGCTCGCAGGCGCGATGGAACGAGGTAGTCCCGCGCGCCTTCGGGGGTGGACTTGGTGAGAAAGGGCGTCTCAATTTCCACAAATCCGTGCTCGTGGAAATACTCGCGAATCGCCCGTGCGATCCGGTCTCGCAACCGAAAGATCTCCTGCATCTCGGGCCGCCGCAGGTGCAAGAAGCGGTAGCGAAGTTGCAAGTCCTCGCCCGCCTCAAAGTCGTCGTTGATCTGGAAGGGCAAGGGGTCGCATCGACTCAGCACGTCGATCTCGGTGACCTCCACTTCGATTTCGCCGGTGGTCAGTTTCGGATTGGTCCACTCCCCACGGCTGAGCACCGTTCCCACGACCGCGATCACGTCTTCATGGTGCAGGGACCGGGCAAGCTCATGCGCGGCCGGGTGGTCGGGCGTGAAGCGGAGTTGGGTGATCCCCGTGTGGTCGCGCAGATCGATGAAGGCCATCCCGCCGTGGTCTCTGGCCGTATTCACCCATCCGGCCAGGGTGACCTGTTGCCCGACGTTGGCGCGGCGCAGCTCGCCGCACCGGTGAGTCCTCTTGTTGTACGCAACCGCCACAGTCTTACTCCTGAGCCAATTACCTCCTGATCGCAACGAACTTGTAGAGGGAATACGTTAGAAAATCAATCGGGCGATCCCAACCCCGCTTTGAACAAGCGACTTCGTCGTCCCTTGCCATCAGTCATATCGACGATTTGCCGTGTTATGGTACGCTTTGAACCGCGTTTCATATTGCGAGAATGAACATGACGCGGGCCAGTCGAATTGCACGCCGTTGGCGCCGTGGTCTACTCGTGGCCGGCGTTTTTTTCGAATTGGCCGCCGGGACAATGCTCTTTGCACCATATCTTTCCATGTTGTTTAAACTGAATGATGTCGAAATCGGCGGCGTCCTCGGCACGCCATTATGCTTTCCACCCCAGCCTGACGAACACGAGTACTTGATCAACGCCGCGGTGCTGTTGGGTTTGCTCCTCCTGGCCCAATGGGTTTTTCTGCTCCCCGGCAGTCTGCTCCCAATCCGTCTTACGGCACGGAGCCGACCGTTGCGCTCGGCGGTCATTGTCGCCGCTGCGATGGCCATGCTGCTGACCCTGGGAGCATTCAGCCTGGTGCTGGAATTGTTCAATCTATGGAGGCCGTTGATTTCGCCGGAGGACTATGGCTTCGCAATATCCTCATTGGGCGGCATTTGGGCAGGGATGATAGGGGTGTGGGCCATCTGGGCCGCAATACTCTTTCGTTATTGGCGCGACGGCGATCGTTATACGCAACTTAGCAGAATTGTGCGCGCCTTGATCGCCGGAAGTGTCGTGGAGGCCATCGTGGCCGCGCCGGTCCAGGCGATTGTCTCGCGGCAAAATGATTGTTACTGCGAACGAGGAAGCTATACAACACTCGTCTGTTCGAGCGTGGTTCTTTTTTGGGCGTTCGGACCGGGGATCGTACTTCTGTTCCTTCGGGAAAACTATCGAAGGGCGAGGCTGTTTCCGCACTGCCAGAAGTGCGGATACGATCTTCGGGGGGGTCTGCGGGTCTGCCCGGAATGTGGAACGCCGACCGCTATCTCCAACGAAGAAGCCCCGCAACGCGAAGAATAACGTGCTAAATGGTCCCTACGACGGCCTATTGATCGATTTTTACGGAACTATCGCGTCGGGCGATCGAGAGGCCGTGGAGGCCACATGCCTGCGCATCGTGGAAGCCTGCGGGCTGCCCGTCACTCCGCCTGAATTCGCCATCAAATGGGGGGAGTGCTATTTCGCAACCGTCGCTTGCAGCAACCATGAGGCGTTCCGATCCCTCTACGAATGCGAGCTGGCAAGCCTGCGTGAGACGCTGGCGGACTTCGGTCAATTCCCCGACCCCGCTCCCTTTCTCATCGACTTGGAGGAATATTGGCACAATCCTCCCATCCACTTGGACGCTCTGGATTTCCTGCGCGAGGCTCGGCTGCCGACGTGCTGCATTTCCAATGCGGATACCAAGCCGCTGCTCTCGGCCATCCGCCGACACCGGCTTCAGTTTGACGCCGTGGTTTCCTCGGAGGCCGTCCGCTGTTACAAGCCGCAGCCAGCCATCTTCCAGCACGCGCTAAGAGCACTGGGCACTCTGCCGCATCGAACGATTCATGTCGGCGATTCCCTGCATAGCGATATAGCGGGGGCGGAGGCCCTAGGGATAACGACGGTATGGATCCGCCGCCAGGACCGCATCCACGATATAGGCGTGGTCACGCCATCCCATACGATCGCCAGTCTTTCTGAACTCGCCGCGCTTCTGGCTTGATTCCGTAAACCAATGCACGATTCCGGGGTGCGTTTGGGTTGACAGGAACCGCGGTTATCCAGTATCATGGTACGGGTTGCTTAGTGCCGCCCTAACCTTCCAGTGGTCCCATTGTCCAATTGGGAGGTGGTTATACGCACCGCCCACTTAAGGGAGGTCAAGCCATGATTGCAATTCGGAACAGGAATTATCGTTGGGTAGCGGTCGCGGCAATGATGGGGGTGTTGGCTACTGGGGTACCTGCGGTAGCCCAGAAAGGGCGCGCTTCGAGGTCCGCACCAAGCGGCCGGACCGCGGCGCCGATGCGCTCGGCGCCAAGCCGGTCCGCGGCGCCAATGCGTGCCGCACCTAGCAGGTCGGCAGCGCCGATGCGTTCCGCGCCCAGCCGGTCGGCAGCCCCGGCACGCATGGCCGCTCCCCGTGTAACCAAAGCGCCAAGTAGTGCTCCCTCCGTGAGTCGGGCCCCTTCAGTCAGCCGATCGGCCGCCAGACCGACCGCCGCTCCTGGAGCGCCGTCGCCGCCGCGATCCGCGCAGTCCCGGCCAATGACGCAAGCGCCATCGCCTTCGAGGTCCGCCGCGTCTCGGCCCGCGACGCGAACGCCGTCGGCTTCACCGCAAATCGCTTCGAATCCGAAGCCGGGTCGAGCAACGCCATCCTCGAATGCATTCGGAAGTGCAACCGCGGCGCAAACGCTATCCGCCGGTCCGTCGCCAAACTTTTCGAGACAGCCGTTGGTTCGCGCGCCGCAAGTCGCAGCGATGGACATGGCCCGCATCAAGGGGCATTCGCCGAATAACCCCTTGTCCACCGGTTCCGGCCCCGACCGCGGCCGAGGCGGAGCCTTAGGCAATAATCGACCGGCAAGTTCGGCCGCGGACCGATCGTCCGGGCTGCTCCGTTTTGGAACCGATCCGCTTCACGCCAGCTACGGTGACAACGGGTGGCCCAACACGAATATCTCCCGCCCGTACTACTCCTCCTATTACGGTCGGGGAAACTGCGGTTACCGCTATCGAGCCCCGTGCTATCCGCGTTCTTGCTACTCATACAATGGTTACTATCCCTGGTATGGCTGGGGCTACGGCTACGGTTACGGGCTGGGCGTTAGTTACGGTCTTGGATACTCCTATCCCTCCGTGTACTACGCGGAGCCCTATGTCTCCACAGTCTATTCCGAGCCTACGTACGTACCCCAGTATTCCGACACGGAGTATGTGACGCCGCCCGATGAACCGGCGACCGCGATGTACGGTTCTCCGCCGGTGGATCAGGCCGGTTCAGTGCAGCCGACCGTTCCCAATACACAACTCCCGACCATTTCCAATACACAACCCCAAGAGGGAGTGGATAACTATCAAAGCCTGGCCGGCGATGAGAGTCATCGTGCGGTGGTGACGAAGGGGAATGAGGCATTTGCAGCCGGCCGGTATGACGATGCTCGCGGCTTGTATGCCCGCGCCGTGATGAGCGATGAGCGCGACGGTTACGCCAAGGTGCTCTACGCTTGGGCTAACTTCGCCCTTGGCAATTATGAGGTCGCCGCGGCCGCCCTCCGCCGCGGCTTGCTTACAACGCCGGACCTTGTGGACTATCCGCTGGACCTTCGGACGCTCTATCCTGATCTTGAGATTCTTGATCGCCAGAGGGACGACCTCAAGCGGTTCATCGCCGGCAACCCTGGGCATCGGGAGGCTCAGTTTGTCTGGGGCTATCTGCTCTATTCGACAGGGGAGGCCGGACCCGCCGAGTCGGTGTTCAACAGCCTGGAGAGCGCGGACAAGAATGACACGCTGATGTCACTCCTTGGTGACGCCGCCGCCCGCAACGCCCGGGGCAAGACTACGCCATCGGTGCGGCAGCCTTGACGCTTCGATTCCGGGCACGGAATCAAGTTGACCATCGCCATACAACTTGAAGTCTTGAGAAGTGGGCAATTCAATCGGGTGATTCCGGCTGGAGATCAGCTCCAATTTGCCCGGTAGTGCGACGTAATAGACCCATCCGCGTCAGGACCGCGGATGGGCTTCGTCGTAGACGGCTTTGAGGCGCGGGGCCGTAAGGTGAGTATACACTTGAGTCGTAGATAACGACTGGTGTCCGAGCAATTCCTGAACGCTGCGAAGGTCCGCTCCGCGGTTGAGCATGTGGGTGGCGAAGCTGTGCCGCAGCGTATGCGGACTGATGGTGGGGTCCAGGCCGCACGCGGCCAGATACTTGTCGAGCTTGCGGCGGACGCTGCGGGTGCTCAACCGTTGGCCGTGCTTGTTAACGAATAGCGCGCTCTGATCGAAGTTGGTCGATCGAGAATCGGTCCGCCGCATTTGCAGGTATTTCTGGATTGCCGCCAGCGCCGTTTGTCCGATCGGCGACGTCCGCTGCTTTTTGCCCTTGCCCCGCACTCGAACCACCTGACCTTCGAAGTCCAGATCCGCGAAGTTCATGTCCACCAGTTCGCTGACCCGAACACCGGTGGAGAACAGCACTTCGAGCATGGCCCGATCGCGGGCGCCCAGGAGCGTGTTGTCGTCGGGCGTGGCCAACAGCTTGCCGATCTGCTCCATTTCCAGGAATTTCGGCAGCCGCTTCTCCTGCTTGGGCGTGCGGATTGTGGCCAATGGGTGGGCCTTTACCAGCCCCCGACGCAGGCAGAACTTGTAAAAGCTGCGTAGCGTGGCCAGCTTGCGGGCCACCGTGGACTTTGAGTAGTTCTGCGTTCCAAGAAACGCCAGGAACGATTTGATCTGTTCGGTATCGGCGTCACGAAGCTTTTGCTGGAGTCGAGGCTCCGCGAGAACCGCGGTATCCACGCCGGAGGAGGGCTGACCGCCCATGGACATGGATGACGTTCGCGCCGTATTCGCGAAATTCTGGTGACCCGCCGCCGCGGCGGCGTCGCCGACCAGGAACGCACAGAATTGTGCGAGGTCGGCTGCATAGCACTTGGCCGTGTGGGGCGAGAAGTGCCGTTCAAACTTCAGGTAATTTAAGAATTCGTCAATCAATGGATTCTCTTTCATGATCGCTGACACACACCGGAGAAACCACCCCACGTCCGCCTATTCGGACATCCCGCATAGGCGGCGGCCACCGTCCATGCCCACTTCGCTAAGTCGCGATCAAATCGAGTTCCGTCTCTAATCTTCGTCCCATCTGGTAGCTAAGCACCGCGGCGTCGAACCAATCGAAATTGCTCTCTCGGTCGGCGGCCAGGTCGGCAAACGCATCTACCACGCTCGGCTCGTTCCCATGCTGATACCGAAACACGAAGCGCTCGTCTCCCTTGACCAGGGATAATTGCTTAATCACATCCACGGTGTCGATTCCTCTGGTTGTTACCAAACCGTGCGACCTCGCCTCAGAATTACGTCAACCACGCCTCCGTGCAGCGTCCCGCCCTGAAAAATGCGTTCCTTCGACCTGGAACCCCCGATTCATCGTCCAATTCCCAGACTGCCTTGTGTCCGCGGCAACCGTTTTCCTAACATCCTATAAGCCGTCCTTTACTAGGAAGGCAGGAAATTTGCCGTCCAACATCCTGGTTATGTATTGCCAACCCAGTTTCTCATTTCACAAGTCATTGGCGATCGCATCGGATAGCCCAGATACCCCGATTGGAGGTGCTCGCCTCCTCATATTCCTAACATGGCGTAGCGCCTGTCCGATAACTTAATATGTTTATCGGCTGAAGTAAAGCCCTAGCTGCACGGGTTGTCAAATCTCCGGTCTATACGGAAAACAGGAGATCGCAATCTGGGGCAATAACCGACCTTTGAACGAACCGTCATTAAGCTATAAGCCCTTGATTCAAAAAAAGTTAAATAAACTGAGGCGGTTGGTCGCTTTGGGGCACTTCCCTGGCTACACTTTGCGCAGTGTTGGAAACGTAGCATCTCGCCGAATGGAAAAGCGAGGGTTCTGGGAGGAGAAGAAGCAAGCCCACGCCCTCATCGAATCGTAGTGCCGGACCGCGCTCCTACACCCTTCTCCGGAGCGCAGTCGGCGGCATGACAGGGGGTTAAAAGATGGTCGCACGCGGGAACGGCAGGGCGTTTGAATGCGTCGTCGTGGACATCAACACGCAGCGGGATTTTTGCGATCCGGGAGGTGCCTTTCCTGTCACCCATCTGCGTGAGTTGATCCCACAATTTCGGCGCATGATCGCCTGGACTAAGCGAAACTACGCACCCATCGTCTCATCGATCGAGTCGCACCGGCCGTTTGAACTTTCCGACAGTGGATACCCGATTCATTGTGTCGATGGATCCAGCGGGCAGAACAAGCTCGACTTTACCATCTTCCCACTCCACGCTTGGGTGGAAACGGACGACACTTTGTCCGTACCGCTCGATCTCTTCGGCCAATACCAGCAGGTCTTCTTTCGCAAGCGGACGGATGACCTGCTTGCCAACCCCAAGGCGGAACGACTGCTGAGCTACCTGCCGGTTCAGGAGTACATCCTCTTCGGCACGGGAGTGGAGTGCTCGGTGAAGGCGTTGGCCCTGGCTTTAATGGCACGGGGAAAGCAAGTGAGCGTGGTGGTGGACGCCTGTGGCTATTGGAACCGAGCGACGGCGGACCTTGCCATGCGCAAGATTTCCGCGAAGGGGGCGCGGCTAGTCTCGGTCTGCGAGTTGCTCGCCCGAAAACTGGAACGCCGATATCGCTATCGAATCGCCGTGAATCCAAACGAATCACCCAACGGCTGCATCCACTCCAATTCCCCGCCATCTTCCAACGGTCATTCGCATCATTACTAAACGATTCACGATTACGTTGATCGAGCAGGCGGTTTCCACTAGAATGTAGTGGTCGCATCGAGACCCTATTACGGTGGTTAGGTCATGAAAACCGGTCGAATCGCGTGGAGTATCGTGGGATTGCTGTCGCTTTCTGCCGAGGTTTGTGCCGAGCCACCTCGAACCTCGACCGAGTTCGTCAAGCTCACCGCGAGCGATGGGATCTACGGCGACGGGTTCGGCTTTAGCCTTGCCGTTAGCGGTGACGATCTGGTTGTAGGAGCGCCCGGATACATCATTGCAACTGGCGAAGTGGTCGGTGCCGCGTATGTGTTCCGTCGCTCCGGTCCACGGTGGATTCAGACCGCTCAACTCTTCGTCGACTTTGGGGTCCCACCCATGGACTACGAGGCCTTTGGGTGGTCGGTGGCTATTGCGGGCGATCTCATCGTTGTGGGCGCCCCCCAAATTTTCCCCGCCGTGATCGGAGGCGGTTACGGAACGGCCTACGTTTTCCGCCGGTATGATCCGGGCACTCCGGAGGACGCGCTGGATGACCAATGGAATGGGGAAGCCAAATTGACTTCCCCCGATGAGATTCGCTATGGGGACATGTTTGGGTATTCCGTTGCTGTTAGCGGGGGCACGATCCTCGTGGGCAGACCAGGCTGGGACTTCAGTTCGGGTTCGGCCTATTCGTACCGGCGGGTGAATGGCGCGTGGAGGCACATCGCGTCGCTGAATCCTTCGGACTCGGTTCTCGACGACGCCTTCGGTCACGCGGTGTCGTTGAGTGGCACGGTTGCACTTGTGGGTGCTCACAGGCGAAGTGACGACGGGACCCATTCTGGTGCAGGATATGTCTTCAGAGAGACCGGCGGCGTGTGGGTGGAGGAATGTAAGTTGACCGCGAGTGACGGCGCTGCGGGAGACTTTTTCGGCTATTCCGTCTCTCTTTTGGGTGAACGAGCCGTCGCCGGAGCATACGCCGACGATGACGCTGGACCTACCTCCGGCTCCGCGTACGTGTTTACACACAAGGACACCCCTTGGAGCAACGAGACCAAACTACTCTGTAGCGATGCCAGCGATCTAGACAGCTTCGGGCAGTCCGTTGCCACCGACGGGAACACAATCATTGTCGGCGCACCTGGAAAAGGAAGCGTACCAAATTCCGTGGATCACATTGGGGCTGCCTATCTATTTCACCCCGATGCAGACCAATGGGTTGAAGAACGAAAGCTGGTCGCCAGCGATCCGGCTCAGAATGCCGTTCTAGGGGCAAGCGTCGCTGTTGGCGGGAACTACGCCTACGTGGGGGCGCAGGAAGCCGTTTACGTGTATGTGGTCCCGAGCGCGGCGCATAGCCTCCGCGATTTTGCGGCTTTTCAAACGTGTTTTCACGGGGACCAGCCCAGTAGCCCAAGTGAGTGCGCGAGGTTTGATCTGGTGCCTGATGGGCGGATCGACCTTCGCGATTACAACGAGTTCCTGGCCTTGCTGGCGGGACCGTGACGAGGGCCGGTGGTGCATCACTTCATTAGGCGTGAAGTACGCTAAACGTATGTCATCGATCCCCCACGTCCTTAAGTCGTGAGCCACTTGACCGGTCATTTAAAAAACAGCATTGCCCCAGACCGCTTGCTACTTCCGTCCACCACCGCTAGGCTCAACGGTCGAAACGGCGGTTCCAAATACGGCGCGACGCGTAAAGTTGCGATTGACGATGGGCAAGAAAAAGAAGCTTCCGAAACAGCTGGCCATCCTCGACGAAGACCTTTGCACCGGGTGCGATGCATGCGTATCCGTCTGTCCGGTCGACTGCATCGACAAGATTTCCGACCCGACCCATCCCGGCTATGCCATGGGAATCTGCACCATCGACCTGCCCGTGTGCATCGGGTGCAAGCTGTGCGCCCAGGTCTGCCCGTGGGACGTCATCACCATGGTCCCCACCGAACAGGTTTTGCTGGAACCCAAGTACGCGGCGTTAGTGGCCGATTGACGGTCCGAGAACAACCCCATTTTTTCACAAGACCCACATTGCAGGCAATAGCCGGTCCCGCTTTTCGTTAGGCCTTTGGAAAGCCCGATGGAATTGAGGGGGAACCCGATGCGCTGAGCCAATCACGAAGTAGACAAGGGCAGACGAACGGCGTGAAGGGCCATGGCGGGAGCCGCACCCAGTCGCACGGAGCCGTGATGAGCGGACAACATTCAGCGACCGAACAGGACTGGGCGGAGGTCATCCGCAAAGCGACGCGTCTGGAGGCGGAAGCGTTCGATGAAATCGTCGATGCCTATTCCGGCCGGTTGTTCGGGTTTTTCCAGCGAATGTTGGGTGGCCGCGAGGAGGCCGAGGACCTGGTGCAGGAAGTGTTCGTCCGAATCGTCAAGGGGATCGCGGATTACCGCGAAGAAGGGCGGTTCGAGGCCTGGCTCTTTCGCATCGCGGGAAACCTCGTCCGCGATCGGCTTCGCCGGGAGCCGAAGGAGGCCGCGACAGGGATTGCAGAGCAAGATTGCGCCCAAGACCTTGAGTTGCGGACGGGGCGCCAAACGGGCGGGGCGGGGGAATCGTTGGAACTGCAAGAGAACGTGGACCGAATGCAGAAATGTCTTGCGAAGCTGCCGTCGATGGAGCGGGAGGTGATCCTGATGCGGCATTACGGGGAACTGAGCTTCGCGGAGATTGCGGAATATACGGAGGCCCCGCTGGGAACGGTGCTGGCCAGGGCCCATCGAGGACTCGCAAAGCTGCGTCAATGGATGGAGTCGCCGACATGAGCGAAGGGCAGCGACAACGAGATGAAATCGCTTGTGACGAAGAGTGGTTCGCGGGCGTTTGTGAACGGTCAGCCGAGATCGACACCGCGCGGATCAAGCGAACCTTGCGGATTGCGCTTGAAGAGCGCTGGCTCGCCGGTCATGTGCCGTGCGATGTCCCCGTGGGATTATCGGCGCGCACCCGGCAGGCGGTTCGAGAAGCACTGTTGGCTGCACAGGGCGGCGACCAGGGACGGATTCGAGTCATTCGATTGCGGTCATGGATCGGCGGCGGTTTGGCCGTCGCGGCCGCGATCTGCTTCGCGGTGGTCGGACCGTGGAAAGGGTCAACGCCGCCTGTCGAGAGCGAGTTGAGCTTCGCCAGGGTATTCGAGGAGTTTCAGGTCGATGGCGAACTGGATCAGGAATTGAACCGATTGCGCGACGCATTCCTGGAGTTGGATCAATCCGTCGCTGGGGGATGGGGCGAAGATTTCTGGGAGGAGAAGGTTGAAGATGCGTTAGACCAATCGGAGGGTGGGGTGTAGAGGAATTTTCTTAGGTCAGAGGTGGGAGTATTGACTATGGGTACACAAGGAAGAAATCAGCAAAGTACGTTGCGGAAGTTCGCCTGGCTCGGCGCGTTCTTCGTGGTGGCGAGTTGCGCGGGGGCGCATGCTCAACCCGAAGCAGGCCCGCGGCAGCGTAAGCGTCAGCGGGAGGGTGAACGATCGGTGCAGGCGGACGGGACGAGGCAGCGGCCGCGAGGATTCCAACCTCGAAGCGGCACGGGCGGCCCGGAGGCTCAACGTCCAGGCGGCAGGCCGCGTTTTTGGAATGATCTGCCCGAGCAGGAACGCAAGCAGGTCGAACGCTTCATGGAGGAGCACTTTCCGCGTCTCTATGTGGAAATGCAGCGGATGAAGGACCGCGACGAAGTCCGTTACGCCCGGCGCATGACGCGAATCGCGCCGCAGATGCGGAAGATCATGGAGACCGTGCGGACCGACCCCCAACGGGGGACGCTGATGATCCGCGAACGGCTGACCGAGTTCGAGATTCAGCAGACGATCGCGGACCTCCGCGGCGCCAAGGATGAAGAGGCGAAGCGGCAGTTGCGCGAACACCTGGACAGTTTGGTCGGCAAAGCGTTCGACTGTCAAAATGAGCGCCGGCAGTTGGAAGTCCGTGATCTGGAGGCGCGGCTAAGCGAACTAGAGTCGCGGTTGTCGGAGACGGAGAAGATGCGGGAGGCGTTGATCCGCGAGCGGGTGACTAAATTGTTGGAGCAGCCGTCGCCGCCCCCCGACGGCGAATCCGGGGACGATCGAGACCTCCGCCCGGATGAACCCGAAGCCGGACCTGAATAGCACTTGGCCGCACCGGGTCCTGTGGTTTGCGGGTCCATGAAAAAACGCCGGCCAGGGACTCCATGATGGGTCTCCGGCCGGTCGGCGTTCTTTCCCCCGCGGAAAGCACGCGATCGAAAATGCTTGTCAATCCCGGCGAGGCGGGCTTCACCACTCGCTGCGCAGGCCCCTCAAATCACTTCCAGAGAACAGATGACACCCTTCAGACTCCGCGTCGCCGCGGCGTCCGCCGTCGGGACAATGAACTCTACAATACGCAAAGAGGTCGGCCAATCGATCGACCGGAGCCGGTTTTTCCAGCCAATGTCCGCTAACGGATACCCCTTCCTTGCTTGACGGCACTTCGGGCCTGGGGAGAGCCTCCCGCCAAACCGGGAATGTCCGCTTCGTCCATGCGGGGGTTTGTCTCTTCATCGCTACTTGGAATACTTGGAAGTGTCCTTGAAAAGCACTCCGGATTGCGATAGGTTGAAGAGGACGCCTCTAATACCCGTTTCGGTAGCAGCGTATGAAGTCGATCCGCATTGTCGCGTTGGCCTGCCTATTGGGACTTGTTCCCCTGGCGGCCGTCGCCCAGACCATCGTGTGGACCGACCAGAATTCACGTCGGATTCAACGGAAAGACGTGAATGGAGGAGAACATCAAACCATCGTACAGTTTCCATCGAGTCCTTCAGCCTATCGGATTCACTATGACCCAGTTGCCGCCAAGCTTTACTACCGTCGAGGTACAAGTTTTCGTCGGTGTAATCTGGACGGGTCTTTTGAAGAAACCATCCCTACTCCAAGCATTGGCAGCTTCAGTCTCAACGTCGAATTGCGGAAACTTTACTGGATTACATCCAGTACTACGATCAACCGCTCGGAATTGGACGGCACAGGAGTTGAGTCGCATACTTACGGAAGTTGGGGGCTGGAGACCCTCGAAGCCGTCGCAGGCGACTTATTCTTTTTTGCCACCGGATCCGGCCAATTTACAGTGAAAGGGGTCTGGCGAGCCGACGCCGACGGCGCCAACGAACAATTCCTTCATATCTCAGGGCCCGTTACGGACTTCGCCCACGATCTCGTCGAAAATAAGTTGTACTATTCCGACTTTGCCATCCATCGCATCAATCCCGACGGGACCGGCTATGAGAGGGTCGTCAATCTTCCGGGATGGGAGGACCATTATAATGGACCCTCGCAGGTCGTCGTCGACGTTCGGGGGCGGAAGCTGTATTGGGCGAATCATTTTTCCAAAGTCATCCAGCGATCGGATCTGGACGGCTCCAACGTAGAGAATTTCATCACCGCCGCGGACGCGGGAAACCCCAATTGGGACATCGTCGGCCTGACCATCGTGTATAGCTCGACGCCGGTTCCGGAACCCGACGGAGCGAAGGGTCGCGCGCTCTCCTTCACGGTTCCCGTGGCCACCGCCACCGGGCCGAGCGGTCCGACGGCGATTCGGGTGAGCATGGTCGATCTGCAAAACCCCGTTCCTCCCAACCTTCCGAGTCGCCCGCCCCCGGACTTCAGCGCCTATGAGGCGGCGACCTGTACGGCCACGGGGGAAGCCGAGGGCTGTGCCCGATGGGTGGGGAAGCCGTCAACGTTCCTCGAGTCGCAGAACATTCCAGCGGCAGGCAGCTTCAAGGCCGCTCGATTGCGGTGTACCCCTCTCTACCACGACTTCGCCTCGGAAGGATTGTTCCACGTGGTGGGGGCGGAAATCGTGCCCAGTTCCAGCTACGACGTTCAGGCCTTTGATCCAGGCTGCCCGGGCGACGATACAAGCTGTTCCTGGGTGGTCAGGATGACCACGCGGCGTTACGGCGACGTGGCCGCGGAGTTCAATCCGCCTCCGGGCACGACGCAGCCGGACGCCATCGACGTGGCCCAGTTGGTCAACAACTTCAAGAACCTCACCGGCGCGCCCTCCAAGTCTTCCTCCCAGATACAGCCCAACGTCCCGGAGCTGCACGCGGACATCAACGCATTGGACATTGCGGGGGCGGTGGACGCCGTCAAGGGCTCTGCGTATCCCTTCAGCGGACCCTGTCCCTGTCCTTCACTGGCGGCTTGCGGCGCGGTGGCCTGTACATCGGCGACGGTGTGTGCCGACTCGGCCCTTCCCGGGTTTGGACCGGGGGCCATGTGTGTGCGCACGTGTGACGGAGGCGACCAGGCCGACGAGCCTTGCCTCATGGATGCACACTGTCCGGGTAGCGCCTGCGGCGCGGGCTTCTGCCGCGACCGCTGTGGACGATGCACGCCGTGAGCTGGAAACTAGAGACTGGAAACTGGATTCTAGAAGCTCCCATGAAGTGAGCCGCGAACTTCAGTTCGCGCGGAAGCTGGGAACCGCTCGTGCGAGAATCCTTTCTCGCACCAAAGATCCATACTATTTTCGGTTTTATGTAGCGCCACCCCTTGTGGCAACGCCGTGAACTGAGCACTTTGTTTCGCCCTTTCAGGGCTCATTTTTGCAATGCTCTCGTTACCCAGGGCGTTGCCCTGGGCTTTCATGTTGCGGCCCGTTGGGCCTGAAACCTTCAGTTCACGGCGTTGCCCTTGTGGGTGGCGCAATTGCGCCGGGGACAAGCCCCGGCGCTACATTGTTAACGCAACCGCGCCGGGCGCAACGACGGCAATGTAGCGCCACCCCTCGTGGGTGGCGCAATTGCGCCGGGGACAACCCCCGGCGATACATTTTGACGACTCCAGCAGTAGCATTGTTGCTCCTATGGAGCGTCGTCCAACATCCAGCCGGTAGCGTAAAGGGGCGTGCGCAGCTATGCTGGTCGGCATGGGCGAATCGCCGATCCAGGACCACGACCGAACCGAAACACAGGAGTGGATCGACTCGCTACAGGCTGTTGTGCAGGGTGCGGGACGTGAACGGGCGAGGTTTCTGCTTCAGCGGCTGATCGAATGGGGGCAGCGCAACGATATCGTCGCGCCCTACCTGGCCAACACGCCGTACATCAACACCATCCCCCTGGAGCGGCAGCCGGCGTATCCCGGCGACCGTGCTATCGAACGGCGTATCAAGAGCCTGATCCGCTGGAATGCCATGGCCATGGTGGTCCGGGCCAACCGGCGATCACCGGGGATCGGCGGCCATATTTCCACTTTCGCATCCGCTGCCACGCTGCTCGAAGTGGGATTTGAGCATTTTTTCCGCGGCAACACGCCGGAACTGGTGGGCGATCAGATCTATTTTCAAGGGCATTGCGCACCGGGAATCTACGCCCGCGCTTACCTGCTTGGACGGTTGACCACGCAGCAGCTTGAGAACTTTCGGCGCGAGTTACAGCCGGGCGGCGGGCTTTCCTCCTATCCCCATCCCTGGTTGATGCCGGATTTCTGGGAGTTCCCCACGGTGTCGATGGGGTTGTCGCCGATCACGGCGATTTACCAGGCGCGATTCAATCGCTACCTGCAAGACCGCGGCCTGAAGGACACGTCGGGCTCGCACGTGTGGGCATTCCTCGGCGACGGGGAGATGGACGAACCCGAGTCGTTGGGGGCGATCACCCTTGCGGCGAGTGAAGAGCTGAACAATCTCATCTTCGTCGTCAACTGCAACCTGCAACGGTTGGACGGTCCGGTCCGGGGCAACGGCAATATCATCCAGGAACTGGAAGGCGCGTTTCTGGGGGCGGGATGGAACGTCATCAAGGTCCTGTGGGGAGGCGACTGGGACCCGCTGCTTGCCGCGGACGCGGAGGGGCTGCTCGTTGACCGAATGAACGAGACCATCGACGGCGAATGGCAGAAGTACTCCGTCGAATCCGGCGCCTATTCGCGGGAGAAGTTCTTCGGGACCGATCCTCGCCTGTTGCAATTGGTGGAACACCTCAGCGACGAGGAGATTCAGAAGTTGCGGCTGGGGGGGCACGATCCGGCCAAGGTCTATGCGGCCTTCAAGGCGGCGGTCGAGCATCAGAAACATCCGACGGTCATCCTCGCGCGGACGATCAAAGGCTACGGATTGGGCGAGGCCGGTGAAGGTCGAAACATTACGCATCAGCAGAAGAAACTCGATGAGGAAGAGCTTCGCTCCTTCCGCGATCGCTTTGACATCCCCATTCCCGATGACCAGTTGGATGATGCCCCGTTCTTTCGCCCGGCGGAGGACAGCGTCGAGTTCCAATACATCATGGAGCACCGCCAGGCGCTGGGCGGATTGGTTCCGCGGCGACGAGTCAGGGCTGCGCCGCTGTCGACGCCTGCTCCTGAAATGTTCGCGGAGTTCAAACAGGGCACCGGCGAGCGCGACGCGGCCACGACGATGGTCATGGTACGCCTGCTCGCCCGGCTGATGGACGATCCGACGCTGGGCAAGCTGATCGTGCCAATCATTCCCGACGAAGCCCGGACCTTCGGCATGGACGCGCTATTTCGCAAGTACGGCATCTACGCCCACTGCGGGCAGCGTTACGAGCCGGTCGATTCGCATCTTTTGCTTTATTATCGGGAGAGTAAGGACGGACAGATTCTTGAAGAGGGAATTACGGAGGCCGGGGCGATGGCGTCGTTTACCGCCGCGGGCACGGCCAATGTCACCCACGGCATCAACACCATCCCGTTCTTCTTTTTCTACTCCATGTTCGGTTTTCAGCGGATCGGCGACATGGCCTGGGCGTGCGGCGACGCGAGGTGCAGGGGATTTCTCTTGGGCTGCACCTCCGGGCGAACAACACTGGCAGGAGAGGGGCTGCAACATCAGGACGGTCATAGCCATGTTCTGGCGAGCACCATTCCCAATGTGGTTGCCTACGACCCGGCTTTTTCCTACGAAATCGCCACCATCATTCGCGATGGAATCCGCCGCATGTACCACGCGCGCGAACCGGTGTTCTATTACCTAACCGTACAGAACGAGCCATACATTCATCCGCCGATGCCCGAGGGGGTCGAGGACGGCATCCTCAAGGGCTTGTACAAGTTCAGCAGTGCATCCAAACCGGGCAAGAAGCCGCGCGTCCACTTGTTTGGCAGCGGGGCGATCCTTCGTGAGGCGATCGCGGCCCAGAAGATTCTCGATGAACAATTCGGCGTGGCCGCGGAGGTGTGGAGCGCGACCAGCTATCTGTTGCTCCGCCGAGAGGCGCTGGCCTGCGAGCGTTGGAACCTGCTCCATCCCGACCGTGCCGCCCGCGTCCCTTATGTTTCGCAAGTGTTGGCCGATGAGCCCTTTCCGGTGGTGGCCACCGGCGACTACATGAAATCCGTACCGGACCAGATCGCTCGATGGGTTCCAGGTGGGCTGAGGCCGCTGGGGACCGACGGCTACGGAAGAAGTGAGGCCCGTGCGGAGCTGCGCGACTACTTCGAGATCGACACCCGCTATACGACCCTGGCGGCGCTTCAAGAGCTTGCTCGAATCGGCAATTTCGATCGATCCAAACTCGCCGACGCGATCAAGTCGTTGAACATTGACCCCGAAAAGCTTGACCCCATCGCCCCGCCCAAGCCGGATACATTGCAAGAAAGCTGACGATGTTCAGAGCACCAGGCGCAAGCCTGGTGACACCTGTCCGAAGGCTTGCGGCTATGGCTCAGGACACGCTCTCTTGGACGATATACAGCGTCGGTTCAACCTCACTACCACGCCTCCGAGCATACAAGTTGTTACCAACACATTTCATTAAGAATTCGCTATACTTGGCGAGTGGGTAGGGGCCGACGGCGACGTTTTTTCTTTAGTACGGACCACCAATGGACCTCGACGTACTAAACAACGAGGGGCTGCGCGAGCCATCGACGACCGAAGTCGGCAGCTACTTCGTCTCCAATTATCCACCCTATTCGGTCTGGTCCGCGGAGCATGTACCGGCGGCGTTGCGGGCCCTGGATACCCCGGTTGAAAATCGGCGCCAGTCCACGTGGGCTGACCCCCGATCGGAGTCGGGGGCTGGCACCCGCGGCTCGGGGTTGGGGTTGTACATTCACATCCCGTTTTGCCGCAAACGATGCAAGTTCTGCTACTTCCGTGTCTACACCGACAAGAATTCCGATGACGTGGACGTGTACCTCGACGCCCTCGCCCAAGAAGCGGCTTTGTATGCCCGGCGGGCGGCGCTGCAGGGGCGATCATGGGACTTCGTTTACTTCGGCGGCGGAACGCCTTCCTTTCTCAGCAGCGACCAGCTTCGACGGCTGATCGACCGGATCAGCGAACATTGGGCCTGGGAGAACGCCCGGGAAGTCACCTTCGAGTGCGAGCCGGGCACGCTGAAAAAGGGCAAGCTGGAGGCGATCAAGGCCATCGGCACCACCCGCCTGAGCCTCGGCGTCGAGCACTTCGACGACGAAGTGCTGGTCGCCGGCGGCCGGGCGCATAAGTCTCCTGAAATCTTCCGATCCTATGACTGGGCGCGGGAAGTCGGATTCGAGCAGATCAACGTCGACCTGATCGCGGGGATGGTCGGAGACACGGAGTCGAAATGGCGGGCGACGGTCGATCAGGCGTTGCGCCTGGCGCCGGATTGCCTCACCGTCTATCAGATGGAGGTTCCGTACAACACGATCCTCGCCCACGAGGCGAAGGAGGCGGGCATGCCTACTCCCGTGCCGAGCTGGGCGACCAAGCGGGCATGGGTGGACTACGCCTTCAGCGAATTTGAGAAGCGCGGCTACGTCGTCTCCAGCACGACTACGGTGTACAAGCCGGAGAATCACAAGGGATTCTACTATCGTGACGCGTTGTGGCACGGGGCGGACATGGTCGGAATGGGCGTTGCTTCGTTTTCCCACGTGTCCGGCGTTCATTTTCAGAACGAGGATTCGTGGGAAAGCTACGTCGATCGGCTGCAACAGGGCGAGCTGCCCATTGCCCGCGCCCTGCAGATCACAGATCGTCAGCGTTTGATCCGCGAACTGATCCTGCAACTAAAGCTCGGAAAATTAGATTTGGGCTACTTTCGAGGGAAGTTCGGGACGCAGATCACGGATGTGTTTTCGGAGGCCACGGAGTCGCTAATGGCGGAGGGCCTGATGGACATTCACGGCGATGAGCTGCGCCTGAGCCGCGAGGGGTTGCTGCGCGTCGATTCGCTCTTGCCGCGTTTCTTCGAACCTCAGTTTCGCAACATCCGCTATACGTGACCACCGTGAGAAAAAGACAGCTTGAACATTCCAGCTCCCAGGAGGCACTCGCGGACCTATGCGAAGGGTTCTTCGAGGATCGATCATGGATTTCGAATTGTGAAGCGGTCGAGGCCGACGACATTCCCCAACCCGCCCGCCGCCTGCTCGTCCATCAAAAGCACATGACCGCGATTCTCAAGGCTCATTACGGGCAGGATATCGAGTTGCGCGTGTTGGCCGACTCCTTGAACGGCGATCTCTACACGCGGAAGATTCTGCTTACGTTGCCGGGCCGAAGCGAGGTGGCGGAGTTTGGGATTGCGCGGCTCGACCTTCGGTTCATTGATGGGGAAGTCCGCTCAGCGATTCTGGGTCGGGCCGTGCCTTTGGGGGCCATTTTGATCCGGCACCGGGTACTGACGAAAGTGACGCCAAAATGGTATCTTCGATTTTCGGCCGACAGCCCGGTGGCGACATTCTTTGGACAGGGGGGGGTAGAGGCGTACGGCCGACTGGCGACGATCCATTGCAATGGCGATGCCGCGGTGGAATTGCTGGAAGTGGTGCCGCTTAGTCCGACAAAGCGATGATTTCGAATCGGTGTAGCCCAGCCGCCCCCGGCTGGGTAATGGGCACAGCGGTGGGCCGCTGTGCTACTCAGCGGCGATGCAGGAGTTGCTGGAAGTATTACCGGGCGCGCCTCGGTTTGAACGATGAGTGAATCCTACGATTGCATCGTCATTGGCGGGGGGCCGGCAGGGGCGACGACCTCGACGATCCTCGCCGACTTCGGGCATCGCGTGACAGTGCTGGAGAAGTCCCGGTTTCCGCGCCACCACATTGGCGAGTCGTTAATGCCCCAGACCTATTGGACTCTCAAGCGGATTGGCATGTTGGACAAACTCAAGCGCTCCGATTTCACGTCCAAAGAGAGCGTGCAGTTCATCAGCTCCAGGGGGCAGGAGTCGCAGCCTTACTATTTTCCCGACCGCGACCCCAACGAATGGTCCTTCACCTGGCAGGTCAAGCGTGACCGCTTCGACAAGATGATGCTGGATAACGCACGCGAGCACGGGGTCGAGGTTCGCGAGGGCGTGTCCGTCAAGGAAGTCTTGTTCGAGGGTTCGCGGGCGGTCGGCGTGAAGGCCATGATCGAAGGTCAGGCGAAGGACATTTGCTGCAAGGTGGTCATTGACGCGACCGGCGTCAACGCCTTGCTCTCCAAGCAGCTCGGCATCCGCGAGGGTGAGCCGGGGCTGAAGAACGCCGCGATCTACGCTTATTGGAAAGGCGCGCACCGTGACGAGGGGCGAAACGCCGGGGCGACGCTTGTCATCTACACTCCCGATAAACAGGGTTGGTTCTGGTCGATCCCGCTGGAAAACGACATCACCAGCATCGGCATCGTCGGTAAGCCGCAGTTTCTCATCACCGGGCGGGGCGACGACCCGCTGGCCATTCTGGAAGAGGAGATCGCACGAACGCCGGGCATCGCCCGCCGGGTCGAGAAGGCTGAACGGGTGAGCCATGCCTATGTCACCAGCGACTTTACTTACCGCGCTCGGAGGATTTCCGGGGACGGCTGGGTGCTGTGCGGCGACGCCTTCGGTTTTCTCGATCCGATCTATTCATCGGGCGTCCTGCTGGCCCTCAAGATGGGCGAACTCACCGCGGATACCGTACACGAGGCGCTGAAGGAGAATGATCTGAGCGCGGCGCGGCTGGGGCGACATGGGAAGCGCGTGGCCAAGGGAATGCAGCTAGTTCGACAGCTCGTATACGCTTTTTATCAGCCCAGATTCAGCTTTGGACAGTTCAACCGCGATCATCCGCAGTTTCACGATCAAGTCGTCCGGTTGTTGATCGGCGACGTTTTCGACCGCGACGATTTTGACGAAATGTTCAAGCGGGTGCGGGACTACGTTCCCCTGCCCGAACCGATTCCCCTGGAAGAAAGTGAGGCCGCGTGAAACGCTTCGTGATTCTGGCCCTCGTACTGCTCGCGATTCTGCACCAGGATTTCTGGTGGTGGGACTCCATTGATCCCCTGGTTTTCGGCTTCGTTCCCATTGGTCTGGCCTACCACATCGGTGTGTCGATCGCCGCCGGTGTTCTTTGGGCTTTAGCGGTCCAATACTGCTGGCCCAGGGATGTGGACGTGCCTGACGTCCCGGTCACAACCTCTTCTTCACCCTTACACTCGGAGCGCCAACACTGATGAATCTATCCAGCCTGAATCCCGGCCAAACCGCGGTGTTGGTGATCGCCCTCTACATGGTCGCGCTGATTGCCCTGGGATTGCTCAGTCAATTGGTCCTGCGCTTGACCGTCGCCGATTATTTCGTCGCTTCGCGCGGATTGGGCTCGTTCATGCTGTTGATGTCCCTGATCGGGACGACGATGACCGCCTTCGCTTTGATCGGCAGTTCCGGCGAGTCGTGGGAATCGGGCATCGTCACTTACGGCAAAATGGCCTCGTGGTCGGGCATCATCCACGCGGCTATGTACTTCCTCATCGGACTGAAGCTCTGGGCCTTCGGGAAGAAATACGGTTACGTCACGCAGATTCAGTTCTTCCGTGATCGTTTTGAATCCGACAAGCTGGGCCTATTGTTATTCCCCATCCTGATCGCCTTGCTGGTACCTTACATCCTCATGGGAGTTATCAGTTCCGGCAATTCGATTGAGGCCGTGACGGGGGGGGCGTTTCCAGAGCTGTTCCAAGCCACCAAGGGCGCCGTGCCCTACTGGCTCGGAGCATTGGTCACCTGTGTGATCGTCCTTTACTACATTTCGGCGGGCGGTGTTCGCGGCACGGCCTGGGTGAATGCTCTGCAAACGATGATCTTCCTCGTCCTGGGTGTAGCCATGTGCTGGATCATTGCCGAAAAGCTCGGCGGACCGGTCAAGGCGACGCAGATGGTCGTCGAGCACAATCCCACCCGGCTCAAGCGGGCGGTCACTCCCGACGACGCGAGCCACTATGAGGAGAAACTCGCACAATGGAACGCCGATCCGAAAAAGGCGGTGATCAAACCCCGCGCGCCTCACGCATCTTCAAAGATTGAGTTCACGACCTATCTTTTCATTCCCCTCAGCGTGGCCATGTTTCCCCATCTCTTCCAGTACTGGCTCACGGCGCGGAGTGCGAAGAAGTTCAAGATGTCCATCATCGGGCAGCCGCTTCTCATCATGGTCATCTGGGCCCCCTGCGTGATGATCGGCATCTGGGCCACGTCGGCGATTTACAACGGTCAGCCGGTGATCCCGCCGGAATTCGCGGAACCCAATAAAATCCTGCCCGTGATGGTGCGAAAACTGGCCTCTCCGGTCATGGGAGCGTTTCTGGCCGCCGGTATTTTCGCGGCGGTCATGTCCAGCATGGACGCCATGTTCCTCGCCCTGGGCAGCATGTTCGCCAATGACATCGCCGGTCACTACATCGGGCATGATCGCTTCAGCGATCGGCAGCTTGTCTGGATCGGCCGTGTCTTCATCGTTCTCGTCGTCGCCGTTTCCTACGTTCTGGCCTTGCAGTGGCGCCAGTCGCGGGTCTTCAGCCTCGGCATTTGGTGCTTTACGGGCTTTGCCAGCCTGTTCCCCGTACTGTTTGCCGCCATCTACTGGCGGCGGGCCACGAAGATCGGCGCTTATGCCTCTATCCTCGCGGCCGCGGGAACGTGGTTTTACTTTTTCCGCGAGGCCGGTTACGGGGCGAGCGGCGAGCCGGTTCATTGGGGGCTGACTCCGGTCACTCTGGTCTTCGGGGCTTCGACCCTCGCCCTGATCTTAGTATCGCTGATTACGCGACCTCCCTCACCGAGTACCGTCGCGAAGTTTTTCGGGGTCTCGAATGATGCCCGCTGAGTTCACCATGCGCCGCCGCGTGCAGTTCGCCGAGACCGACATGGCCGGTGTGCTGCATTTCTCCAACTATTTCCGGTATATGGAGGAGGTGGAACACGCTTACTGGCGATCCCTGGACCTGACCGTGTATTTGCGCGACGCCGAGCCGCACATCAGCTGGCCTCGGGTGGCCGCGGGCTGTGAGTATTTCGCCCCCGTTCATTTTGAAGATGAGTTGGACTTGACGCTGCGTGTAACTAAGCTGGGTGAGAAATCCCTGAGTTTTGAAGTGGAATTCCTTCGCGGTGGGAAGCGTTGTGCGACCGGGCGGGTCACGGCGGTGTGTTGCGCGACAAAGCCGGGATCGTTTGATCCGACGCCCATCCCCACGGCGATCAGGGCGCGGCTCAATGTTGTCGGCACGAAGAGTTAGCTGCGACAGGTATCAGGAGTTTGAGTATGAAAATGTGGGTGCTGTTCGTGGTGTGCACGGTGGTCTGTTGGGGCGCGTATGTACCCATGATCCATCATGGCCAGTTGGGGTTCGGGAGCAGGAACAGCGCTCTTCGGGCATTCTTGTTTGTCGGCGCGGCTTATTTTTTGATCGCCGGACTGACTCTGGTTTATCTCATTCTGTCCAAGTCCGAACCGTTGCAACTTACTCGCGAAGGGGTTACTCTTTCTTCCCTGGCCGGGATCCTTGGCGCGCTCGGGGCGCTGGGGATTGTCTTTGCCATAAAGTCCGGCGGGACGCCGCTGGCGGTGGCGCCGCTGGTCTTCGCGGGAGCGCCCATCGTCAATACGCTGGTCTCCATGCTTTGGGACAAACCCGCCAAACCGCCCGGTGCGATGTTCTACTTTGGCATTGTGCTGGCGGGCGTGGGCGCGGCGTTGGTGTTGCGGTTTAAGCCTGCGTGAGGGGATCGGAATGCCACTAAACCACAGCTTGAGCATCGTATTCCGAAGGACTATGGTATGGGCCGGTCCTTGTTGCACCTGGGCCTGCGCAATGGTCCTGGCCGGCGAGCCCACGGAACATTCAAACTGGAGCATGTTTCGCGGCAACCCGCAACAGACGGGAGTCTCGCGGAGTTCACTACCTGACAAGCTCACCGTTCGCTGGAAGGCGGAATTGAACGAGCCGGTCACTTCCACGGCCGCCATTGTTGACGGCGTTGTGTACGTCGGCGCTGATGACAACGCCCTGCACGCGCTGGACTTCAAGACGGGGAATTCTCTCTGGAAATACGAAGGCAATGAAGCGATTCGCTCCTCGCCGACCATTGTTGACGGCGTGGCATATTTTGGGGATCAAGAGGGTGTTTTTCATGCCGTCGATATCCGCACGCACCAAGCCAAGTGGACGTTTAAGACGGACGCCGAGATCGTGTCGTCCGCGAATTACGAATCCGGACGTGTCCTATTCGGATCATACGATGCATTCGTATACTGCCTGTCCGCAAACGATGGGTCGCTTCTTTGGAAATTCGAGACCGGCGGACGGGTCCACGGGTCGCCCGGAATGTCGGACGGCCATGTGATCGTCGCCGGATGTGATGAACACCTGCACGTTCTCAACCTGTTGGATGGCAAGGAAGTAACGCGAGTGAGCATGGGCTCGGTCTCTGGCGCTTCGGCAGCCATCGTGGATTCCAAAGTCTACGTGGGAACGTACGGCCATCAATTTCTGGGAATCGACTGGAAAGCGGGGCAGGTACTTTGGTCGCATGAGGACCCGGATCGGCAGTTTCCCATCCTCTCATCGGCCGCTGTCACGGACCAGAGTGTTGTCGTGGGCGGTAGAGATAAGCGATTGAAGGCGCTGGACAGAAAGACCGGGAACCGGCAATGGACGTTTGTCACCGACGGGCGGATCGATGCCTCTCCGGTGATCGTCGGAACGCGGGCATTCGTCGGGTCCGCCGATGGAAACCTGTACGCGGTCGATGTCGTGAGCGGCAATGAAGTCTGGCGATACGAGACAGGCGCGCCGATCAGCGCCTCGCCGGCCGTTGCCGGCGGATGTCTGGTCATCGGCAATGAAGACGGTGTGATCCATTGCTTTTGTGGATAGTCATGGGTGCGCGCGAGGGGCGTGACCCGAGCGCAATATTGAACTGTAATCTCGGGAACAAGAACCAGTTTGGAGAGATTGCCATGAGACAAAGAACAGGTTGGACCAATGAAGTCAGTGTACTTGCAGCATGTTTTGCCGCGGCCATCGGCGTCTTGACGGTACCGGCATTTGGTCAGTGGACGCAATGGGGAGGTCCGAACCAGGATTTCAAGTCATCCACAAAGGGCCTGGCGTCCAATTGGCCGGAGGAAGGCCCAAAGAAAATATGGAATCGTCCGCTCGGCGAAGGCTACTCCGCCATCGTTGTGGACGATGATCGTTTGTACACCATGTACCGGGAGGGCGAACAGGAGATCGTCGTCGCCTTGAATCCCTCCAGCGGCGAGACCGTTTGGGAAACCAAATACGATTGCAAACCAGCGGAAGGACATGTCCACGAATTCGGCGACGGACCCCGCTCCACGCCGCTGGTCCTGGGCGACAAACTGTACACCATCGGCGTATCCGGCCTGATGCACTGCCTGACCAAGAGCGACGGTAAGGTGGTCTGGGTGCACGATTTATGGGAAGAGTTCAAGGGCAACAAGCTCAACCACGGCTATTCCTCCAGTCCCATGGCCTACAAGGATACGATCATTACCCTGGTGGGCGGAGAGGATGCTTCCATCGTCGCCTTTGACAAGTCGGACGGCAAAGTCGTATGGAAGAAACATAGTTTCAAGAACAGCTATTCCACGCCCAAGCTCATCAAGGTCGACGGTCAGGACCAGATCGTCACCTTCATGGCCAACGAAATCATCGGGGTTGATCCGAAAGATGGCGACCTCAAATGGCGCTATGCCCATGAGAACCAGTGGGGTCAGAACATCTGTCTACCGAATTGGGACGCCAAGAGCGGCATGTTGTTCTTTTCGAACACCGACGCGGGGGCGCGGGGCTTGAAACTCACCCGCAAGGGCGACAAGACGGAGTTTGAGGAAGTCTGGTCCAGCAAGAAGATTCAGTTCTATCACGTGACTTCCGTGGCCATAGGAGATTATGTGTACGGCTCCACGGGAGCGCGCGATCCAAGCTTCTTCGCCGCCGTCAACATCAAGGACGGCAAAGTCGCCTGGCGGGAGCGGGGCTTCGCCAAGGCAACGACTGTGCTTGCGGACGGGAAGCTCATCATTCTCGACGAGGACGGGCAATTGGGACTTGCCTCGGCGACGCCCGAAAAATTCACCGTGCACTCCAAAGTTCCCTTGCTGGACAAGGTGTCGTGGACGGTTCCCACGGTGGTCGGCAAGAAGATGTACGTGCGCGATAAGAAGAACATCATGGCTCTCGATCTGGGCTAGCTCTTGGCAGTTCCGCGACCGTGTGGGAGCGGGCAAGAGCTATCGAAGGTGAAAGGATATGGGATGATTCAATTGGCAGCTCAGAGCAGAATGAACGTAATTCTTGGGCTTCTTGCTTTTCTTGCACTCGCAGCGCCGACATCGGGACAGTGGCCTCAATGGGGCGGGAAGGACCGCAATTTCGTCGCGGAATCCAAAGGCCTCGCGCTGGTCTGGCCGGAATCGGGCCCCAGGAAGATTTGGAGCCGCCCGCTGGGCGCGGGGTACTCCTCCATCGCCCTCGATAGGGACCACCTCTACACCATGTACCGCGAAGGCAACGATGAAGTCGTTGTCGCCCTCGACGCCAAAACCGGAAAAACCGTCTGGGAAAACAAGTATGCAGCCCCTTTGCCGGAAGGAATGGACCCGCAGTTCGGCAAAGGGCCGAATTCCACTCCTCTCGTTCAAGGAGGCAAGGTGTACACCTTCGGCATCGGCGGCAGGTTGCAATGCATCGACCAGAAGACGGGCAAGACGGTCTGGTCGCATGACGTTATCGCCGAATTCGGGGCCAAGTCGCCGACCTTTGGGTTTTCGTCGAGTCCGCTGATCTACAAGAATAGTTTGATCATTCCCGTCGGCGGCCCCGGCGTTGGGGTGATCGCTTTCGACGCCGCCAGCGGCGCCATGCAGTGGAAGAAGCATGATTTCGTCGACACCTACTCCTCGCCCATCGTAATCAGCTTCGACGGCAAGGATGAAATTGTCCTGCTTGCCGGTTCCGAGGTCGTGGGGATGGAGCCCGCGACCGGCGAAATCGAATGGCGGTATCCGTTTGAGACCCAATACAAGACCAACATCATGACCCCCCTTTGGGGCAGCGACGGAATTCTGTTCGTCAGTTCCGCGCCGGAAGTCGGATCGCGCGGTCTCAAGTTGACCCGCAAAGACGGAAAGGTCAACGTTGAAGAAACCTGGACGACCAAGAAAATGATGGTGGGCCAGGCGAATGCGGCCCGAGTGGGGAGCCACATTTTCGGTTGCAGCGGAGAAGAGAGCGTGTTCTTCATGTCCGCCATTGACGCCGCCACGGGAAAGATTGCCTGGCGGGAACGAGGTTTCGGAAAGGCCAATGTCGTCTACGCCGATGGGAAGTTGATTATTCTGGAGGAGGACGGTTCGCTCGCCCTCGCCACTGCGACGCCGGAGGCATTTCAATTGAAGTCCAAGGTGTCCTTGCTCAAGAAATCGTCTTGGGCGACGCCGACTCTAGTCGGGCAGCGCCTCTATGTGCGCGACAATGAAATGATGATGGCATTGGACCTGGGTAATGAAAGCGGAGTAGAGCAGTGAAGCAAGTTGACTACAAGAAAACTCGGCTACACGTTCAACGGGGAACTGTGTCTCTAATTTGCATATTCGCGTTAGGTGTTCTTGCGCATTCGGCGTCCGCGCAGTGGCCGCAATTCGGCGGTCCCAACCGCAACTTCATGTGCGATGCCAAGGGCCTTGCGAGCAAATGGCCGGAAGAAGGCCCCAAAAAGCTCTGGACCCGTGAGTTGGGCGACGGCTACGCGACGATCATCGCCGACGGCGGCATCCTTTTCACCATGTATCGCACGGGCGAAGACGAATTCACCGTGGCCCTGGATGAGAAAACCGGGAAGACGGTATGGTAGCACAAGTACCCTTCGCCCTTCACCAAGCTGATGGCCGAATACGGCGCGGGACCGCATGCCACGCCCGTCATCGCCGGTGATCGCGTCTTCGCCATCGGCACCAATGCCATGATGCACGCTTTCGACAAAAAGTCGGGCAAGGTGCTATGGACGCACGATCTCCCCAAGGAATTTGGCGGCAACGTTCCCGGGCGCGGTTACGGCGCCAGCCCCATTGCCTACAAGGACTCGATTATTGTCGTTGTGGATCGAAAGCGGGACCGGGAGCGCGGCGGCGACAATGCCGAGGAAGCCAAAGAGGCCGCGCCCGTCGAGGGGCAGTCGCTCATGGCCTTCGATCAGGCCACCGGCAAGGTGGTCTGGAAGGCCCACGATTATCCCGCGGGCTACCCCTCGCCGATCCTCATTCGCTTCGAGGGCGAGGACCAGTTGGTGGCCCTGATGGAAAAGGAGATCATCGGCATCAACCCCGACTCCGGCGCCTTGCTCTGGAACCATCCCCTCAAGCCCGAAGGCGGTCTTGCCTCGCCGGTGTGGATCGCCCCCAACATGCTTTTCCTGTCGGCCGCCTATGACTCCGGCAGCCGCACCATCAAGCTTGCCAAGAAGGACGGCAAGACCGTGCCCGAGGAGCTATGGTATAGCCGCAAGATGCGCGTTCACCATGCCAATGCCATCCCCATCGGCGAATACATTTATGGATCGAGCGGCGATTTCGGGCCGGCGTTTTTCATGGGGGTCAACATCAAGACCGGTGAGATTGCCTGGCGTGAGCGGGGATTCGCGAAGTCCACCTGCGTGTATGCCGACGGCAAGTTCATCCATCTCGATGAGGACGGGCAACTTGCCCTGGCGACGGTGACGCCCGAAAAGCTGACCGTCCATTCAAAATGCAAACTGACTGAGCGATATTCCTGGGCCGCTCCCACGCTGATCGGCACCAGGCTTTACCTTCGCGATCGGGCCAACATCCTCGCCCTGGAGCTTGGAATGGGGGGCTCGGACGAGGGCATGACCGACTAAAGCGTTTACCCATCAACTGTAGCGTCACCCCTTGTGGGTAACGCACTTATTCCGGCGTCGGGGACAAGCCCCGACGCTACACTTGAGCGTTCAAAGATTTTGAGCCGTCGCCGTTCATGCGGCCAGTTCTTCGCAAAGGGCCCCATTGGAACGGTTGCGAAGCCGTTGCAGGATTTCCTTGTGGATCTGGCTGACGCGGGATTCGGAGAGGCTTAGTACGCTTCCGATCTCGGCCATGGTCATTTCCTCGAAGTAGTAAAGGATCAGCACCAGCCGCTCCTCCCTCGCCAGGCCTCGGGTGAGGTACTCGGTGAGCAATTCGCGCGACACCTTCATCGCCGGATCGTGGCCGCGGGTGTCGTGGATGTCCCAGGTGTGCGTTGCGCCGGCCTGGCGGCGTTCGCCGGAGGGCTCCAATGCGCTAAAATGGACTTCCTTGCCCAACTGCGAGAGGTGTGAAAGATAATCGTAGCGCTCCACGCTCATGTCCAATCGTTTTGCGACTTCGGACCGGCAGGGGGCGTAATCCAGGTCGCTGCCCAGGGCTTCCTTCACCAGCATCCGTTTTTTCTCAAAGGTCCGCACCGTGCGGCTTTGCGGGTCGAGGCTCCGCAGCCAGTCCATCACCGCCCCTGAAATGCGTTGCTGGCAGAAGGTCTCGAACTTGGCTTTTTTCTCCGGGTCATAGGCCTCGACCGCCTCGATCAATCCGTCGAACGCCGCGCTGCAAATCTCATCGTAGGAAATCTGGGCGGGCAGCTTGCGGGAAAGCCGGGCCGCGTGGGTTTGTACCAGCGGGCTGTAGTGAACCACAATTCTGTTCCGCATCGCCACCGCACGGGTCTTGAGGAAGCTTGTCCACATTTGTTCGATGGAAAGGTTCTTGCTCGCCATTCTCGATTCTCCAAGAAATAAGAACGCCGTTATTGCCCACTCGCCGCGCCTACCCGGCACCCCAACTCCTTCGGTATACCAGGCCCAGTTATCAAATAGTCAATATAGACATATCCGGCAATCTGGGAAGCATGGGTAGTTTCGTCTATCCAATGCGGATAACTTGACATATTTCGCGGTCATGATGGGTTTGGTTTGATGATTAAGGATAAGCCAGTATAGCCTAATCTGAATGGCAAGAGCAGCGATTCTGACTCGCCAGTGGGGTGTTTTGCTGCTATTGGCAGGTATTTACCGCCCCTAACCCGCATATTTCATGAGTAGGTGGGCTATTCGTTCAGACCCGAGGCTTCGGTCGGTCGGGGTGGTCTGGATGCACCGCCCCCTTTCCCCCACGCTCGTTTCTGTTTTCGGTTCCGGA